>WOR8_10000198_pt1 | contig 138511 bp, 124 predicted proteins | sample DeeMarSeWOR38_10_FD_19890 | JGI IMG/M metagenome (IMG submission 19890)
TTGTGCGATACGAATACCATCCTGAGAATTTCCTCGGTATGGTTCAACTTGGTTGCATTATTATCTTACTTCGCTTTTTTTGAGATGGGTTGTAATAAATATCTGGTGAATAAATACAGCTCCGCCTTCTCAATTACATCAGGCGAAGATATGCAAGCTTCTGCAATCACTTAGAAAACCTGATGAATTGCCAAGGATAATTGTTTGAAATAATGATTGGCTGCTCTGAAAAATGGGAAAAATTTCAGTAGCGGAGTAATAAAAAGCGGGCTTTATGATGCGAGCCGCCATAAAGCCCACAAAGCGGGCTTTATGATGCGAGCCGCCATAAAGCCCACAATTTAAAGGGGGAATTTTGCAAGTTCTGTGCCCAGGAACTTGAAATGATTGGGTTTATTTAGCGGTAAACCAGGCAAAGGCTTTCTTGAAAAGACAGATAAACCATTATGATTATATTTTATATAGATTATAGCATGTTATGAAGTTGCATGCTCGATAATTTATGGATAATAAAAGCGTTAAAAAATCATTTCGTTTAAAAGACGATACAAAAATCTCCAGATGAGACTCTCGGCGACATTTTATTGACGCGGCTGCCAGCCTTCCGGAACCAGCTTCCTCAGTTAAAATTTACTAAGATTTATATTCATTCCAGACTGTTATATAAAATTCATCGAATTTGTGTGCGACTTTTCGATAGTTTAGGCATTTTTTGCCGCCGGGCGTCAAAATTTTATCGATGCTCCACAATTACCCACCACCTTTAAAATTTTCAGTAGACTTTTTAAGTTTTAATAATTATTATAGAAATTAAATTATTTGTTATATTTTTTTCTTGACACATTCTGCATTATGTACTTAAATTGATAATAAAGTGGTATAAAGTGGTATAGGATGGAGAATTATGCTCCGCGGCAGCTCATTTCATACAATCGATGACAAAGGTCGTCTGATCATACCGGCCCGATTTCGCCAGTACATCAAGTCGAGTGAAGGCGATGGGGTCATGATCTCGCGTATGGACAGCTGCCTGGTGGCCTACCCTTTTAAGGAATGGCAAAAATTAGAAGACAAGATCTTATCGCTGGCGGAAACCAGCGAGAACATGCGCCGCTTCAGACGGGTGTTTATCGGGGGGGCCTTTGAATGCAACTGTGACAAACAGGACCGCATTCTCATCCCGCAAAGCTTAAGGCAGTATGCGGAGTTTAAAAAGGAAATCGTGCTGGTTGGCGTCCTCGAGCATTTTGAAATCTGGGCTCGCGAAAAGTGGGAGCAAGAAAACATCGAATTGGAAAATGATTTTAAAAAGGAGGAGGTCAGAAACGAAATTGCCAAATTAGGACTCTAAATCTATGGCGTACAGACACATCCCTGCAATGCTCAATGAGACGATCGAATATCTGAACTGTGGGCCGGGCAAAACCTATACGGACTGTACCCTAGGTGGTTCGGGTCATGCCAAAGCCATATGTGAACGGATTCTGCCGGATGGTTTATTCATTGGGATCGACCAGGACATTGATGCCATCACACATGCCAAAAAGGCCCTGCAATCCTATTCATCAAATATCCACCTCTTCCATGGCAATTTCATAAATCTGCCTCGATATTTAGCCCAATTAAAAATAGATGCCGTCGACGGTATCCTTCTCGATCTCGGGCTATCGCTGCATCAGCTTGAAAACAGCGGCCGAGGATTTAGCTTCAATAAAGACGAGCCGCTGGATATGCGGATGGACATAAAATCCGCAACCAAAGCCGAAGATTTAATCAACAATTTGGCGGAGGAAGAGCTCTCAAAAATCTTTAAAGACTTCGGGGAAGAACGCTGGTCAAAGCGGATTGCCCGCAGTGTCGTAAAAAACCGCAGGCAAAAAAAAATTCAAACCAGCAAAGAATTGACCCAGATCGTATTGAGCGCCATTCCCCGTCAAAAGCAGGCGGAGCAACGGATCCATCCGGCCACCCGGGTGTTTATGGCGCTGCGGATTGCAGTGAACAGGGAACTCGAAGTGCTGAGCGCATTCATGGCCGGTGTGGCCGATTGGCTGAATCCAAAAGGCCGGCTCTGCGTTTTATCATTCCATTCGCTAGAAGATCGCGTCGTCAAGCAGCAGATCAAGGCAATGGAAAAGGGGTGCATCTGTCCACCTAAATTACCCGAATGCGCCTGCGGCAGAAAAAAGGTGATGCGTGTTTTAACAAAAAGAGTTGTACGCCCGAGCCAAGCGGAAATAGCGGTCAACCCGATGGCCCGCAGCACCCGGCTGAGAGCGGCGGAGAAAATTTAGAAGTGGTTTTGAAACCACTTCTAGGAAAACCAGGGGGATTATGAATTGAGGGATTCAGTAATTATGGCACCATTTGATAAGAGCGTTTATCTGTTTCAGTTTTTATTATTAATCCTTTTGGTCATTTTTGCGTGGTCGGTATGACCGATCGCCATCAGGAGTCAGCCTATGAAGCGTAAAAAGAAAAAGGCGCGAAATCCCAAAATAGTGGCCGCCTGCCTTGTTTTTATGGGCCTTTTTATAAGCGAACTCCTTTTTTACACCTGGTGCCGTGTCCAGAGCATCCAGGTCCGGTATGAAATTTCCGAACTCGCTGCCAATCAGGAGCGGCTGGCGATGATGCAGGATAATCTAAAAATCGAACTGGCCCGGCTAAAATCGCCCGAGCGCATTGCCAAAATCGCCAAACAGCAGCTGGGTCTTATTTTGCCCACTAACAAACAGCTCATTTTAGTACCATGACATGAGCAAAATGGGAAAAGCCTCACGCAAAGACGCTAAGACGCCAAGTTTATTTAAATTTATTAATAAAATGATTATTCTTTGCCGCTTTGCGTGCGATGAATCTTAAGCAACATTTGCCGTAAAAGGCGTAATAAATGGCGATAAAGAGATTTAAACGCTGCTACAATGAATAACAAATACATCAGACTGCGGGTTTTTTTGGTTGGCTTTATCTTCATCGTTCTGTTTGTGGTGATCGGCGTAAAAGCCGTCCATCTGCAGGTGTATCGCAGTCTGTGGCTGTCCAAAAAAGCCATAGGTGAGATTGAAAAGTCCTTTACGTCAAACGGCAAAAGGGGAACGGTTTATGACCGCAATCTCAGGGAAATGGCCGTCAGCATCGATGTAACCTCAATTGCCGGCCGGCCGGCTAATATAAAGGACCCCCAGGCCACTTCCCAAGCGCTGGCAAAGATTTTAAAAACGAAATCACACAAAATAAAAAAGAAGCTCAAATCCAAAAGTCCGTTCGTGTGGCTCAAACGACAGGCAAGTCCCAGGGAAACCGCCGCGGTACGGGCACTGGGGTTGGATGGCATCGAGTTTGTAACGGAGCGCAACCGCTTCTATCCCAATAAAACGCTGGCATCGCAGGCGATCGGATTCACCGGCCTTGATGGGTACGGTCTGGAGGGAATCGAATATTCCTATGACCGGTATCTGCGGGGTTCGGACAGCAACTTCACGGTTCTCAAGGATGCGGTCGGTAACGTTTTCAAAGAGGAGCAAAAGAAAGGAGCTCACAGCGGCAGCTATAACATCGTTCTGAACATTGACCGTGCCCTGCAGTATATCACCGAAAGCGCCTTGAAAGACACCATCACGGAATATTCGGCCAGATCGGGAATGGTGATTGTAATGGAGCCTCAGACCGGTGCCATACTGGCCCTGGCACATTCTCCGTTTTTCAACCCGAATGCCTATACCGATTTCAACAAAGAGCTGTGGCGCAACCGGGCCATCACGGACCCCTTTGAACCGGGCTCTACCATGAAAATATTCAGCGCTGCGGCCGCGATCGATTCCGGAAATATCAAAGCAAGCAGCATCTTTTACTGCGAAAACGGCGCCTATAGAATAGGGCGCAATGTCGTCCACGACATCAAAAAGCACGGCTGGCTTTCGCTGCAGCAAATCATTAAATATTCGAGCAATATCGGGGCCGTTAAAGTCAGCGAAAAAGTCGGGCGCCAGAAACTATACCAAACGCTGCGAAAATTTGGTTTCGGTGCAAAGACCGGGGTCGACTCCCCCGGGGAAACCGCCGGCAGCCTGGCCCATTACAAGCATTGGACATCAGTAGATACCGGTGCCATCGCCTTTGGTTATGGCATTTCGGTATCCGCCATTCAACTCATCACGGCGGCTTCAGCCATTGCCAATGACGGAGTCCTGATGAAGCCCTATTTTGTTAAGGCCATCACGGATCAAAGCGGCCAGATCCTGAAAAAATTTCAACCCTGGACCGTAAGGCGGGTCGTCTCAGTGAAAACCGCCCGCACGGTTAGAAATATCATGAAAACGGTCATCACCGAAGGCGGTACCGGAACAAATGCCGCCCTTGATGGCTATACCGTGAGCGGCAAAACCGGAACCGCCCGCAAGCTCGGTGATGACGGTGTGTATTCGGACTCCAAACATATCGCTTCGTTCGTCGGGTTCACGCCGGCCGAAAATCCAAAATTGGTCATACTGGTCGTAATTGATGAGCCCAAGGGAAAATACTACGGCGGGACGGTCGCAGCACCGGTGTTTCGCCGCATTGCCCGCGAAGCGCTAAATTATCTCAACATACCGCCTCAGAGCGGAACAAAACGATTTGCGGCCTCCCGCAGGATCGAGGCCAGAGGGTGAAACTTTCGGATCTAATCAAGGCTATAAAACCGCTTTCTGCCGGTAATAAGGGTGCTCAGGAAAACACAGATCCGGAAATTAAGTCGATCCACTACCGGGCCCAGGATGTTGAACCCGGCGGCTTATTTGTCGCCATAGCGGGCCATGCCGCCGATGGCCATGATTATATTGACGAGGCGATCAAAAAAGGTGCTGTCGCGGTCGTCTCGCAAAGAGAATTAAGAAGTGAAATCCCGATCATCCAGGTAGCCGATACCCGGCAGGCACTGGCCGATATCGCCGCCCGGTTTTACGGCCGGCCATCGGAACGGCTGACGGTAATCGGTATTACCGGCACCAACGGGAAGACCACCACGGCTTATCTGGTGGAAAGCATCCTGCAGCAGGCCGGCTACAGCGTTGGCGTCATCGGAACCATCAATTACCGGTATGCCGGTAAGCTCTTTGACAATCCCATAACCACACCCGAATCGCTTGATTTACAGCGAATTTTAGCCGATATGCTGCGGGCCGGCGTCACCCATGTGGTCATGGAGGCATCGTCGCACGCGATTGACCTTTATCGGATCAGAAGCTGCTGGTTTGATGTGGCCGTGTTTATTAATCTGAGCCAGGATCATCTCGATTTTCACGGAAACATGCAAGCTTACTGGGCCAGCAAAAAAAGGTTATTTAGCGACTATCTCCTCGCCGGACCCAAAAAAGATCAGGCCATTGCCGTCATTAATTGCAACAGCTCAAAAGGCAAAGCGCTCGCAAATGACCTGCAGGTTCCGGCAATTAAAGTCGGGTCCGCGCCGGGTGATACGGTTCGAACCGTAAATGCAAAATGTGACCTGACCGGCATTGCTGGAGAAATTGAAACACCCGGTGGCAAATTTGATTTTAAATCCCAGCTTGTCGGTGCGCACAACCTGGAAAATATTCTGTGTGCGGCCGGCGTTGGATGGGCGCTGAATCTGTCCACCGACGACCTTAACGCCGGCATAAATGCCGTGGCGGCCATACCGGGTCGCCTGGAGCGCATTGAAAACGATAGCGGCCGGTTCGTGTATGTGGATTACGCCCATACACCCGATGCATTGGAAAATGTCATTGGCGCCCTGCGGGCCGTTACCGCTGATAGAATCATCTGTGTCTTTGGCTGCGGCGGCGACCGCGATACCGAAAAGCGGCCGCTGATGGGCGAAATTGCCGCGCGGTTGTGCGATCTTGCGGTGATCACTTCGGATAATCCGCGCACAGAGGAACCCATGGCGATTATCGACCAAATTCTTGAAGGTTCTCAGAAAATAAACAGCCGGCATTATTCGCGGGCCGATTTACAGAATGGATTTAACCAGAAGGGCTATGTGGTCGAGGCCGACCGGCGGCGCGCCATCCGGCTGGGAATCAGCGTGTCCCGGAGCGGCGATACCGTATTGATTGCCGGAAAGGGCCATGAGACGTACCAGATTCTCGGTACGTCCACCATCGATTTTGATGACAGAGAGGAAGCCAGGAAAGCGCTTCGCGATGTCAGTGGTTAGAATTGGTTTCAGAACCCCATCTAAGGCCCAATGGCTGCGTTGACCCGCGGCATTGAAATGCTCACGTACAAAGGCGCTTCGCGCTGTTAGTGGTTAGTTGCTGGTGGTCGGTAGTTAGTTGTCGACGGTCAAAGGCCATAGCAAGATTCCTGCAACGGACAAGGGACAATGGACAACGGACAACCTTTACCATGGACGTTATCTGATATCCTGAAAGCCACCGGCGGCGAGTTGCTGTGCGGCGGAAAAGAACACCGCTTTGACGGGGTATCTATCGACTCCCGCAGCATCGCCCCGAATGATTTATTTGTCGCCATTGTCGGTGATGTCCATGACGGCCATGCCTTTATCGGCGATGTCGTCGAAAAAGGTATCGGCGGTCTGATTGTCAACACCGAAAAAGCAGCCGATTTGCCCGTATCCGCATGGCAAACCCGGGACATTGCCTGTGTGGCCGTCAGCGATACGACCCGGGCGCTCGGCGATCTGGCAGCCTTTCATCGCGCCCGAACGGATGTGGCGCTGGTGGCCATTACCGGCTCAAACGGCAAAACCACCACCCGTCAAATGACGGCCGCAGTGGTCGCCAGAAAGTTTAATACGCTTTCAACGATCGGAAACTATAACAATCAGATCGGGGTCCCGTTAACGCTGCTCAGACTTGCACCCGGGCACAAATGGGCCGTGGTGGAGCTGGGCACCAACCGCCCCGGCGAGATCGCGAGGCTGGCGCAAATCTGTTCACCGGATATCGGCGTGATTACCAATATCGGCCCGGCCCACCTTGAAGGCCTGGGTTCACTGGATGGTGTCATGCGCGAAAAGGGACAGCTGATCGAGCATCTGAAATCAAAGGGCAAAGCCGTGTTGAATGCCGACGACCGCAGGGTATCCAAAATTGCAGACCGGACCGGGCGGGCGAAAAAAGACGTCCTTTTTTACGGCCTATCTGAAACCGCCGCCGTTCGTGCGACGGCCGTAAACGAAAAAACATCCGGTATTTCCTTCAGCCTGGATTTGCCGCAGGAAAGCCTGACCGTGGATCTAAAAGCAGCCGGCCAATTTATGGTCACAAATGCCCTGGCCGCGGCAGCTGTCGGTCATCTGCTGGAAGTGGCGCCCGCGGAAATCAAGGTGGGTCTGGAAACCTTCGAGCCGGCCTGGGGCCGCATGAATATTCTGCAGACCGCCAATGGCATTCACCTTATCGATGATACGTACAATGCCAATCCGGACTCCATGAAAGCGGCCATCACCACGCTGAAGTCTTTACGCGCCAACAATCGAAGCGTATTTGTCGCCGGAGATATGCTGGAGCTGGGCGCACAGGCCGAATCGCTGCACCGCCAGGTCGGTGCCTGGGCGGCCACGGCAAACATCAACAAATTATGGGTCACCGGCGAATATGCAGATGCTGTCGCTGCCGGCGCAAAAGATGCCGGTATGGAAAACGAAAATATAGTTATCGGATCCCAGGAAACGATACTTAATGATCTGAAGGAATCTTTAAAGCCCGGCGATTGGGTTCTGGTTAAAGGCTCACGCGGATCCCGGATGGACAACATCGTTAAGGGGATTAAGGAATGGACAAAGATTAAGCCGGAGGCTTAATTGTTATTGGTTATCTGTTAATCGTTATTTTAATCATTTTCGCGGCTGGAAGCCGCTCCCACTAATAACGGATAACCAATAACGATTAACTAAATCGCGGTGCCGCTGCCTGCCCGCCATCGCTGTTGACTGTCCCGCTCTCAAGCATATGCAGATTGCGGCGGACGGGCGAGGCGGGCGGGTAAGCGCTCTTTCAAAAAATAGCTGATGCTCATCGTGGCTGGAAGTCACTCCCACAAACCGACGAGCACTTTGGGAGCGGCTTCAAGCCGCGATATGACCTTAATAACCAATAACAAATAACGGATAACCAATAACCAGACCATGCTCTACCACCTGCTATATCCGCTGCACACGACGCTGTCGGTCTTTAACGTATTTCGGTACATTACGTTTCGGACCATTTATGCCAGCCTGACGGCATTTTTTATCTGCTTCCTGCTGGGGCCATGGATCATTCGCAAACTCAGCGGATTGCAGGTGGGGCAGTATATTCGAGACGACGGCCCCCGGAGCCACCTTTCAAAGGCCGGCACGCCCACCATGGGCGGCCTGCTGATCGTATTTTCGATTGTGACATCGGTACTTTTATGGAGTGACCTGACCAACCATTTTACCTGGATCGTGCTCTTTGTCATCATCAGTTACGGGCTGGTCGGGTTTATCGATGACTACTTGATGCAAATCAAAAAGCGCAGCAAAGGTCTGAATGTGCGCAACAAGCTCATACTCCAATTTGTTCTGGCCCTGATTACCGGTTATCTTGTTTACGCCAGTCCGGATTTTTCGACCCAGGTTACGATCCCGCTTTTTAAAAAGCTCTCCCCGGATCTTGGCTGGGGATACATTGTATTTGCAGCATTTGTGATCGTGGGCGCATCCAATGCCGTCAACCTCACCGACGGTCTGGATGGCTTAGCCATCGGTCCCGTGATTATTGCCGCCACTACCTATATGATATTTGCCTATGTCGCCGGCCATATCAAAATAGCGAATTACCTGCAGATCAACTACGTGGTCGGGAGCGGTGAGGTCGCCATACTTTGCGGAACCCTGGCCGGAGCGGGCATGGGCTTTTTATGGTTCAATGCTTACCCGGCACAAATCTTTATGGGAGATGTGGGCTCTCTATCGCTGGGTGCGGCACTGGGCACCATTGCCGTAATCACCAAACAGGAAATCCTGCTGGTGCTGGTCGGCGGGCTATTTGTGGTCGAGGCCCTGTCCGTCATATTCCAGGTCGGCTTTTTCAAGATGACCAGCGGCCGCCGGATTTTTAAAATGGCGCCGCTGCATCACCACTTCGAGCTGAAAGGCTGGCCGGAACCAAAAGTAATCGTCAGATTCTGGATAATTGCGATCGCCCTGGCCCTGCTGGCGATGAGTACGCTCAAGCTCAGATAGAAACGTTTCATTCGTTTTATTGGTTTCATTGGTTTAATTGGTTGTCACAAATCTGAGTACCTAAACCAATTAAACGAATAGAGCCAATTGAACCAATTAAACATGAAATTAAAAGACAAAAAAATAGTGGTGGTTGGTCTCGGCCGCACCGGCCTTGCCGCCGCCGGATTCTTGCATCACCAGGGTGCCCGGGTTCTGGTCAGCGACACAGCCGGTGAAAAAGAACTGGGAGATGCGGTCGGCATCGTGCGGGGATTGGGTGCCGATATCGAACTGGGCCCGCACCGTACGGCTTCGTTTCAAAATGCGGATCTCATCGTGGTCAGCCCCGGGGTCTCGCACACGATCGCGCCCATCGTGCAGGCCCGCGAGCGCGGGATTCCGGTTATCGGAGAAATCGAGCTGGCCTCAAGATTCATCGAGGAACCGATCATCGCGGTTACGGGGACAAATGGTAAAACGACCACCACCGAGCTTATCGGAAGCATGCTGAAAAACTCGGGTTTAAAGGTGTTTGTCGGCGGCAATATCGGCAATCCCTTAATCGAGTATGCCGCCAAAAAGGAACGGACGCAGATTGTGGTCGCGGAAATCAGCAGCTTCCAGCTGGACACCACCGCTGCCTTCAGGCCCAGGGTGTGCGTCTTGCTGAACATCACGGCAGACCATCTGGATCGATACCCCAATTTCGAGGCCTACACGGATTCTAAAATCCGCATTTTCAAAAATCAACAGGCCGAAGATGTTGCGGTGCTCAATGGCGCGGATCCGCTTGTACGGGCAAAGACAAAACAGATAAAAAGCCAGCGGCTTTACTTCCCTACCCTGGGGACAGACGAGCAGGGCGCGGTTTTGAACGGAAAGCGAATAATCCTGAACCTGAATAAGCTAAAAAGAATTCAATCCAAAATCCGCTTTCCGCATTCCGCATTCCGCACTCAGGCATATTTGGATATCTCAAAAATCCGCCTTCGGGGGCGGCACAATTTTGAGAATGCGGCCGCCGCCAGTCTGGCGGCACTGGCAGCCGGAGCGAAGCTCGAAGGCATCCAGAACACTTTGGACCGATTTAAAGGTCTGGCCCACCGCCTCGAACACGTCGCCACCATCAAGGCGGTTCAATATTTCAATGACTCCAAAGCCACCAACGTCGATGGCGTGGCCAAAGCGCTGGGGTGTTTCTCAAAACCGGTTTTACTGATAATGGGTGGCCGCGACGAGGGCGCTGATTTCAGGGCACTGGAAGGGCTTATTCGCAAACATGTCAAAGCGCTCATTATAATGGGGGAAGCGGCCGGGTTGATCCGATCGGCCCTGGGGCAGTTGAAGCCGACAAATGTGGCCACTTCCATGAAAGATGCGGTTTCAATGGCGCATCGCAAGGCCGCTCCCGAAGATGTCGTGCTGCTCTCTCCCGGCTGTGCCAGCTTTGACTGGTACAACAATTATACCGAAAGGGGCGATGATTTTCGCCGAGCGGTCGAGGAGATCAAGAAAAAAGCTGACGGGAAATTTTAGGTTCGGGGCGATAGAACAGATTGCCTCACGCAAAAACGCTAAGTTTAATGAAAATGACGAAAAAACAGAACCATATGCAACCCGTTATTTATGATGTTCAGCTTCTCTTTCCGGTGCTTTTCCTGGTGGGAATCGGAATTGTGATGGTGTACAGCGCCAGCTCGGCCCTGGCCCTTAAAAAGTTTGGAAACAGCTATTTTTTCTTAAAAAAACAGGCGCTTTTCGCTTTCGCAGGCGTCATCGTGCTGGTGGTCAGCCGGCATTTCCCATACAAATATTATCGTATACTGGCCTATCCCCTGCTGGCCCTGGCGCTGACGCTCCTGGCGATTATTCAATTCACGGACCTGGGGCTTTCGGCCGGTGGTTCCGTCCGCTGGATACAGTTGGGCAGTTTTTCGTTTCAGCCTTCAGAATTGGCCCGCATCGCATTGGTGATCTATCTGGCTTATTCTATGGAGAAAAAGGGGAAGCAGCTTAAACGTTTTTCCGTCGGCTTTGTCCCGCATGTATTGATACTGGGCGTTTTTGCGGCACTTATTTTTATTCAGCCGGACTTTGGATCCGTGGCTATTCTGGGAGCGCTGACCTGGATCATGTTGTTTATCGGGGGTGTTCGTTTTTCGCAGCTTTTTGCATCGTTGCTCGTTATTATACCGGCTGCGTATCTATTTTTAATACACGCTGAATATCGGGCAAAGCGTATTCTGGGCTTCCTCAATCCGTGGGACCACAGCCGCGACGAGGGCTATCAGATAGTGCATTCCCTGATGGCGTTTGGTACCGGCGGCCTGTGGGGCACCGGAATCGGTAAGGGCTATCAGAAACTGTTCTATCTTCCGGAGCCCCATACGGATTTTATCTTTTCGGTCATCGGCGAGGAACTGGGACTGCTCGGCGTTTTGACCATTATCGCGCTTTATACCTGGATTCTTACGCGCGGAATCGCAATTTCACGAAAAGCCCCGGATATATTCGGGTCTTATCTGGCTGCAGGACTGACGATTGCCGTCGGGCTTCAGATAGTGGTCAACATGGGCGTGACCCTTGGCCTGCTGCCGACCAAAGGGCTCACGCTGCCGCTGCTCAGCTATGGCGGGACGTCGCTTTTGCTCAATATGGCCTCCATCGGCATATTGATGAATATTAGTGCATCACGCAAGCAGTAGGTTATTCGTTATCTGTTATTTGTTATTTGATGGATAATCAGAATAAATGCATGGTGAACATTCACCAGATTAGATTCTAATAACCAGTAACAAATAACGACTAACCGCGAAGGGCTGAAGATATGGAGGATAACATATCAAATAGTTCCCGAAAAAAAGCCCTTCGCGTCGTGATGGCCGGTGGCGGCACCGGCGGCCATTTATTTCCGGGTCTGGCGATCGCCCAGGAGTTTATGTCGCGAGATGAGCACAACAGCGTTATTTTTGTCAGCACGGGCAACCCTCTGGAGCGATCGGTTTTGTCGCAAACGGATTTTAAACTTGAATCCATAACGGCGGAAGGAATCAAAGGTCGCGGTTTATGGAATCAGGCGAAGTCAGCCGTAAAAATACCCAAAGGGATGATCGAATCATTTTGGATTTTAAAAAACTACAAACCGGACCTTATCATCGGTCTTGGCAGTTATTCGGCAGGCCCCGTAATGATCAGCGCATGGCTTCTGCGTATCAAAATCGCGCTGCATGAACAAAATATTTTACCCGGGATTACCAATCGAATCTTATCCCGGTTTGCGGATCGAATTTACGTGTCATTTAAAGATACAGAAAAAAGCTTTAATCCGGATAAAACGCTGCTGACAGGCAACCCGGTGCGCAAAGAGCTTCTGAACCATCGTACCGATAGTGCGGCCCCGGATTCAAAATCGTTTTGTGTGCTGATTGTCGGCGGAAGTCAGGGTGCCCACAGCATCAACATGACCGTAATTGAAGCGTTGAGCCATTTAACAAAAAAGGAACACCTGTACTTTGTCCATCAGACCGGCACGGCCGATAAGCACATGGTAAAAGAGGCCTACCGGCGCCAGAATATTCCGGCGACGGTTCAATCCTTTTTCAAGCAGATGGCGCCGCAGTACGAACAGGCGGATCTGATCATTTGCCGGGCCGGTGCCACCACGGTGGCCGAAGTAACCGCTCTTGGGAAAGCGGTGATATTTATCCCCTTCCCTTTTGCAGCGGATGACCATCAGGCGCTAAATGCAGACACGCTGGCCCGGGATGGCGCCGCTGAAATGATTCTTGAAAAAGATCTAAGTGCCAGCATGCTGGGCCAGAAGATTGATTATTATGCTTCGCACCCGCAGGCACTTGAAGCAATGTCTTCCAGGGCAAAGCAGTTGGGCCACCCGGATGCGGCCAAAGCCATTGTAGATGATTGCTATAAATTGGTTGAATCGTCAAATCGTTGATTTGTTAAATAGGGAACAAGAAATATCAGAAATGACTAGTCGTTTTTCACCAATTAACCATTAAACGAATCAACCATTTAACTAAAATTATGTACCTTAAAAAATACCATATTCATTTTGTCGGCATCGGCGGCATCGGGATGAGCGGTATCGCCGAGTTGCTGCTCAACCTGGGCTACAAAGTGTCGGGTTCGGATCTGAAGAGATCGGATATCACCGACCGCCTCGAACAACTGGGCGGTGTCATATTTAAATCGCATGCGGCCGAACAGATAGAAGGTGCCGATGTGGTTGTGGTTTCTTCCGCGATCGACCCCGATAATCCTGAAGTCCGGGCAGCGGGTCAGGTATCCATTCCGGTCATTCGCCGCGCCGAAATGCTGGCCGAACTGATGCGTTTGAAATACAGCATTGCGATTGCCGGCGCCCACGGTAAAACTTCCACAACATCGATCGTGGCATCGGTTCTGGCTGAAGGGGGTCTGGACCCGACGGTGGTAATCGGCGGAAAATTAAAAAGCATCGGCTCCAACGCAGTCCTCGGACAGGGGGATTTTATTGTTGCCGAAGCGGACGAAAGCGACGGCTCATTTTTGAACTTTTCACCCACCATCGCCGTGGTGACCAATATCGATAACGAGCATCTTGACTTTTATGAGGACCTGGATGCCATCAAGGCCGTGTTTGCAAATTTCCTGGATCGGATACCGTTTTACGGTCTGGCTGTTCTGTGCCTGGACAACGAACCCATACAGGACCTCATCCCCCGTCTAAAAAAGCGTTATACGACTTACGGAATGAGTCCCCAGGCTGATTTCCATATCCGCGACGTCGCCTTTGGAAATCGGAAAAGCGGTTTCAACATTTATCATCGCGGAGAAAAATTAGGGCATATTAACCTGAATCTTCCGGGAATTCATAATGTCTATAATGCAACCGCCAGCATCGCAGTGGGTGTGGAACTGAATATTGCCTTTGATCACATTAAACGCGCACTGGAAACCGTTGAAGGCGTCCAGCGCCGATTGGAAATCAAGGGCGAAACCAATGGGGTCATCGTGATCGATGATTACGGGCATCATCCCACTGAAATAAAAATCACGCTCAAGGCGGTCGAGGAAAACTGGCCGGATCGACGCAAGGTGGTGGTGTTTCAGCCCCATCGTTATAGCCGAACCCAGGCGCTCTTCGATGATTTTACCCGGGCGTTTTATCAATCGGATGTTCTTGTGGTGCTGCCCATTTACGCAGCCAGCGAAAAGAAAATCGAAGGCATCAACTCGCAAAATCTCTGTGAAGGAATTAAAGCGCACGGCCACAAGGAAGTCATTTTCGCCGACGGATTCAAAGCAGCCCATTCCCTGTTAAAGCAAACCCTGCAGCCTGGAGATTTGCTGCTTACGCTGGGTGCGGGAGATGTATGGAAGGTGGGCGAAATGTTTCTCAACAAAAAGTAGAAAGAGCGGCCCGTTGGGCCATGAAGCATTTAGTTATTGGTTATTCGTTATTGGTTATTAGAGCATGATCTGGTGAACGTTCTAATAACGAATAACAAATAGCAAAACTGGGGTGATTGGTGTTGAAACGGAAAAAACCACGCAAAAACTATCGTAAAGGTGCCAAGGCCAAACAGCGTCTTGCATTTTTACGCCGTTTCCTGGTCGTTTTCTATGCGTTCGCCGGCATCGCCGCGCTGCTGGCCGCAAGCTGCCTATTTATTTTAATATACGATGTAATGACCCAATGTGATTATTTCAGAGCAAAGACCTTGAAAATAGCGGGTAATCAGCGCCTGACCGAAAAACAGATTGTCCAGCAGGCCCGTGTTCGTAAAGGGGCGAATGTGCTGTCTGTCAATTTGTCAATGGTTAGAAAACGTTTGATGGCACATCCCTGGGTCGCCGAGGCCGAAGTCCGGCGCGAGATCCCATCCGCGCTTTATATCCGCATCAAAGAACATGTGCCGTTGGCCATTGTCGAACTTGATCGCAAATACATAATCAATGCGCAAGGCCAGGTCTTCAAAGAATGGACCGCATCGGATTCCGATACGTTGCCGCTGGTCAGCGGATTGCAGCTTGCGGATTTTAAAGCTCAAAACAAAACCGGGGAACAGGCCCCGCCGCCCTTCGGCCGGCGGGAAACACCTGTGCCGGACCAACACCTCAACGTCAGACCCCTTGAAGCCGTAATGCAGGTACTGACTTTGGGACAACAGGCCCGCAGCATTCTTCCCAATCAGAATATCAAGAAAATACATGTGGATCGGGAAATCGGGATCACCCTGGAGGCTTTTAAACAAATCAAAACCATTGTGTTAGGGTATCACAATTACCCGCTTAAATATGCCATGCTAAAAAATATTCTGACATATCGGAAGAAAAAACGAAATTTTCCGGACTTCGATCGTGTTGATCTCAACAATGTAAACCGCATTGTCGTAAATCCCGTCCGACCTGAAAGCCCGGGTGGAGATCAGAAGGAGGTATAAGATGCAAGGAGAGGTTATTGTCGGCCTAGATATCGGAACAACCAAAATATGTTGCGTCGTGGGTGAGGCCTCCGGAGATAGAATAAACATCATCGGCATTGGAACAAATCCCTCAATCGGCCTGCGAAAAGGTGTGGTGGTCAATATTGAGTCGACCGTCGATTCCATCAAAAAGGCCGTTGAAGAAGCGGAGCTGATGGCCGGCTGTGAAATTTCGGCCGTCTATGCCGGCATCGCCGGTGGACACATCACCGGTTTTAACAGTCGCGGGATCGTTGCGGTCAAAGGCTCAGAGGTCAACGAGCAGGACGTCGACCGGGTCATCGATGCCGCACGGGCGGTGGCCATCCCCATGGACCGTGAAGTGATTCACGTGCTTCCACAGGAATACATGGTCGATGACGAGCGCGGTATCCAAAATCCGGTGGGAATGTCCGGCGTGCGGTTAGAGGCTAAAATTCATATTGTCACCGGCGCGGTGGCGTCGGCCCACAATATCGTTAAATGCGCCAATCGTTCCGGGCTGGATGTCTGCGACATCGTTTTAGAGTCGCTGGCTTCCGGCGAAGCCGTGCTGACAGAAGAGGAAAAGGAACTCGGCGTGGCGCTGCTCGATCTTGGCGGCGGGACGACCGATCTGGCCATCTTTGCCGGAAACAATATCAAGCACACCTTTGTTCTGGCGCTGGGTGGCAATAACCTGACCAATGACATTGCGATCGGATTGCGGGCACCGCACGCCGAAGCTGAAAAAATCAAAAAGAAATACGGGAACTGTGTGGCGCAGAACATCAGTGCTGATGAGACCATCGAGGTTCCCGGCATGGGCGGCCGCGAATCCCGCAAACTTCCACGTCAGATCCTGGGAGAAATCTTAGAGCCCCGCATGGAGGAAATTTTTCAGCTGATACACCGGGAAATCATCCGGGCCGGTATGGAAAATATGATCCCATCCGGTATCGTCATCAGCGGGGGAACGGCGCTGTTAGAAGGCGTCAACGAAATCGCCGAATCCATATTCAATCTCCCCTGCCGCATCGGCAAACCCAGGGCAATCACGGGTCTGGTGGATGTGGTTAACAACCCCATGTACGCCACCGGTGTGGGGCTGGTTCTATACGGCGCACGCAATCAAGATTCACGCAAGTTCAGAATTCGCGATAAAAACATCTTTAACCGCGTCATGACGCGTATGAAACGCTGGTTTAATGATGTGGTTTAGAAAAAATACTTAAAATTTAAAATGCCTAAATTGCCTAAAATTAAGACAGAATCAATAATTGCCAATAACGAATAACCATTAACCATTAACCAAACTAAGCAGGAGGCTGAAATGTTTACCTATGTGGACCAGGAAAAATCAGCAAAAATTAAGGTAATTGGTGTCGGCGGCGCGGGTGGAAACGCGATCAATAATATGATCGCATCCAATTTGCAGGGTGTAAAATTCATTGCAGCCAATACCGACAGCCAGGCCCTTGAGATATCAAGGGCTCCGGTCAAAATTCAGATGGGCGAAAAACTGACCGAAGGGCTTGGCGCCGGAGCAAATCCTCAAATCGGGCGGGATGCCGCGCTCGAAAGTGAGGAGGCGCTGCGAGATGCGCTGGCCGACAGTCACATGGTTTTTATCACCGCCGGATTCGGAGGCGGCACGGGAACCGGGGCTGCACCGGTCATTGCTGAAATCTGTAAGGACTTGGGAGCTCTGACAGTTGCAGTGGTTACCAAGCCTTTTGCGTTTGAAGGCAAAAAAAGGACCAAACTGGCTGAAGACGGCATTGAAAATTTGAAAACGGTGGCGGATACGGCCATTACCATACCCAATGATCGGCTGCGCGGTCTGGCACCCAAGAATGCCAAATTAATGGAGATGTTTTTGAGAGCGGATGAAATTCTGCTCCATTCCGTCAAAGGCATTACCGATCTGATCATGATGCCCGGGTTGGTGAACCTGGATTTTGCCGATGTCAAAACCACCATGTCCAAAGCGGGCATGGCCATTATGGGTATCGGGATAAGCAAGGGTGAAAACCGGGCGATTGAAGCTGCCGAAAGGGCCATGTCGCATCCGCTTCTGGAAGATATTCCCATTAGCGGTGCCAAGGGCGTGCTGATGAATATTACCAGTACCAGCGACATGGAATTTGAAGAAGTCGCCGAAGCCTCAGAGCGCATCCACGAAGAAGTCGGTGATGAGGCCGACATTTTCTGGGGCACCTCCATTGATGACAGCCTCGGTGATGAGATGCGTGTTACCGTTCTTGCCACAGGGATCGGTGCCGAACACGAAGCCCAGAGGATAGACAATGCAGTCGAACTGCCCTTAAGAGGCAAGGTGCGGGATATTACGCCGGGTGATCTGGAAAGGGATATTATCGATTACGAAGAACCCACCTTTATTCGTCAGCAAAAAGCCGTGGGTGAGACCAGCGGTTCCTTTTACAGGGGCCCCCAGGGGTTGATGCCGGAAGACAATGAGCTGGATGTGCCGACTTTTTTAAGACGCAAAGCGGATTAGAATCGCCCGTTGCCATTAGTCCGTTGTGTGTTGGTGAATAGCGTTTGTGTTTTCAGCCCGGCTTCGCGGAAATGCAATTGGTAATATTGGTTAAATTGGTCCAATCGGTTCAATTCGTTCGCTTTAACAAATACAACGAATCAAACAAATAAAACCAATTAAACAAAAAACCATTTACCTGACTCCAGAAATGGTTTGCCTATTGACTATGGATCGCAAAGCCCCATCTTAATGTTTGAATAATCATAAAATTCCACATAGGTAATCAAACATTGCCGAAGCCCGGCCCAAAGGGTCGGGCTTTGATTTTAGTCCGGAAGCATGATATTTTATTTTCGTACTTTCGTGCTTTCGTGGCTAATTTGTCAATAAGCAACGGACAGTTCCATGCGTTTGAAAACCCGAAAACCAACCGGGCCGTCGATTGAAACCGAGACCGGCACCATCCGAAAATCCTGGCGCGGTCGCATCAGGATCGCGCTGGTCTATCCCAATCAATATCATGTGGGCATGTCCAATCTTGGTTTCCAGAGCGTCTATCGATCGTTAAATGAATATGATCATGTGGTCTGTGAACGCGTCTTCCTGCCCGAAACATCCCAACCGCAAACAACGCCACTGAAAACCTTTGAGTCCGGAAAACCGCTTACAGATACCGATATCATTGCCTTTTCCCTTTCTTTTGAAAACGATTATCCCCACATTCTTACCATTCTGGAAAAATCAGGTCTGCCTTTTAGAGCTGACAAGAGACGCGATCGGGATCCTTTGCTGCTCGCCGGCGGAGTCGCCAGTTTTTTGAATCCGGAGCCGGTGGCCGCCTTTTTCGACTGCTTCCTCATCGGTGAGGCCGAGGCCATGCTGCCCCGCTTTCTGGAAAACTTTGAGCCCGGAAACAATAAGCGCACATCGCTTAAAGCCATCGCCCGCAACGTTCCGGGTGCTTATGTGCCGGCCTTTTACAGTGTCGACTACAAGCGTGATGGAACCATCGCATCCTTTGAACCGCTCGAAGATGTTCCCCCGACCATCCAACGGACGTATCTGAAGGATCTGGCCGGCACCGGCACCTGCAGCGCCATTTTGACACCCGATACCACCTTTGACCGCACCTATCTTATTGAGGTCGGCAGAGGCTGCCCCCACGGATGCCGCTTCTGCAGTGCCGGTTTTATTTATCGGCCGCCGCGTTTCAGGCCGATTTCGTTGCTGGCCGAAAATATAGATCAGGGGATTTCGCTGACGGATCGCATCGGCCTGGTGGGCTCGGCGGTTTCAGATCTTCCCGGAATTGGTGATTTGTGTGGTCAATACCTTGATAAGGAAATACGGATATCATTCAGTTCGTTAAGGGCAGACGGGTTATCACGGGAATTGTTGTCGGCCCTGAAACGCAGCAGCGTAAAAACAGCGACGCTGGCACCGGATGCAGGATCGGAGCGCATGCGCAAGGTCATTAATAAGGGAATTACCGAAGAGGCGATTTTAAGGGCCGCCGACTCCCTGGTCGCAAACGGCATCCCCAACTTAAAGCTTTATTTTATGATCGGGCTCCCCACCGAAACCGCAGATGATGTCGAGGCGATCATACGGTTGTGCAAAAAAATCAAGCATTGCTTTTTAAAATCCAGCCGGTCCCAAAAACGTATCGGTGAAATAACGATCAGCTTAAACTGCTTTGTGCCCAAACCATTTACCCCTTTCCAATGGGCGGCCATGGATGAGATCGGCGCATTGAAAAAAAAGATTCAAAGAATCAAAAATGAGTTAAGAAAAGTCTCCAATATGCGCATTCATGCGGATATCCCGCGCTGGGCTTATATTCAGGCTCTTTTTTCCCGGGGCGACCGCAAGGTTGCCGATATCCTGGAACTGGCTCACACCCATAACGGCAACTGGGCCCAGACCCTTAAAGCCACATCCATCAACCCCGATTTTTATGTGCTGAGGCATCGCGATGCCGATGAGCGCCTTCCCTGGGATTTTATTGACCAGGGCATCAAAAAATCCTTTTTACAGCAAGAGTTTCAGCAGGCGTTAAAAGCACAGCCCTCCCCCGCCTGCCGGGTTGAAACCTGCAATATTTGCGGCGTCTGCAACCAGGAACCTCAAAAACGTCCCTCCTGAAACTTACGTAACAATGAAAAATCAGCCACGGACCCAAACAGACCCACACTAACATTTTGTTCGGCCGGCTCTGGCCGAACAAAAACTGTCAATCGCTTCGCGATAAAAAAACCTCCTATTTATCAATTTCATAGAGGAAAAGATTTTTTTGTGTGGGTCTGTGTGGGTCCGTGGCTGATGATAAAAGGCTGCGTTTGTCTGCGGTTAAATGGCAAAAAAATCAGACAACGGGCTTGAAATCCGTGCAATGAAATGATAATTAGAATCCTTTTTGATTTGAATCCGGATTTGATCATCAAGGCGCCCGGAACCGCCGATTTGGCTGGAGCTGATCGACCATACATTGTGACTTTGATGTGATGCGTGAATTGGCCAGGAGATACTATGCTTGAGGGAATTATTTTCATGCTCGGATTGGGGGTCGTCTGCGCTGTTATATTAACGGCGGCATCCCGCATCTTTTATGTATATGAGGATCCGCGCATTGCCCAGGTAGAGGCCTGTTTTGCAGGAGCCAATTGCGGCGGATGCGGTTATGCCGGATGTTCTGCCGCCGCGGTGGCGGTTGTCGCCGGTAAAGCCGCACCCAATGTCTGTATTGTGGGCGGTCCGGAATCCGCTATCCAAACCGCTGAGGTCATGGGGGTTGAGGTGGGCCTGGCGGAGCCACCCAAATCATATAATACCTGCAGTGGTGGCCTGCGCGCCCCCGACAAATTTGTTTACCTCGGCATCAACAGCTGCAGAGCGCAGGCGGCCATGTCCGGAGGCCAGCGGGAATGTAGCGTTGGGTGCATCGGATTGGGCGACTGTATTGACGCATGTCAGTTCAATGCCTTGAAGATGGGGCCGAAGGGCTACCCGGTGGTGGTGAAAGAAAACTGTGTCGGATGCGGTGCCTGCGAAACAGTTTGCCCCAAATTCGTCATGAAGGTTAAAACCATGTCCGAGCGTCTGATGCACTTCAATTGCCATGACGATCGGCTGGCCCCCTGCCGTCAAACCTGCCCGGCTGAAATAGACATCCCCCTTTACATCGCCCAAATTCGCGATGGCGACTATGAAGGCGCCGTCAACACCATACGGGAGCGGAATCCATTTCTGCTGTCCTGCGGCCGCGTGTGCCCGCATCCCTGCGAGGTCAACTGCCGTCGGGGAATCGAAGATGAGCCGGTGTCCATCAATCAATTGAAACGCTTTGTCGCCGATTATGAGATGAATTCAAATAAAAGACTGCCCGTCCCCATGGCCCCGCAGACCAACAAGCGCATCGCGGTTGTCGGCGGCGGACCGGCCGGCTTAACCTGTGCATTTTTCCTGCGGCGGCTCGGGCATCAGGTCCATATTTTTGAAGCGATGCCCAAGCTGGGGGGAATGTTGCGCTATGGCATCCCCCAGTATCGTCTTCCCAAAGAAGTTCTGGACTGGGAAATCAATGGAATCCTGGATCTGGGGATCGAGGTCACCACCAATGAAAAATTCGGCCGAGATTTCGACTTAACCTCTTTGGTTGCTTCCGGATTCGATGCGATTTTTATGGGTATCGGGGCATGGAAGGATGCCAGCCTGCGTGTTAAAGGAGAGGATCTCAAGGGGTGCTATACCGGAATCGATTTTCTATCCCGCCTGGCCGCCGGGGAAACCATTCCCATCGGTCATACCGCAGCGATTATCGGCGGGGGTAACACGGCCATAGATTGTACCCGCAATTTAATTCGCCTGGGCGCCCAAAAAGTCAATATCGTTTATCGTCGCACCCGAGCAGAAATGCCTGCCAATGCGGTCGAAATCGATGCTGCCGAGCATGAAGGGGTCCAACTCTTATTTCTGGCAGCCCCGGTGGAGGTTAAAGGCGATAAAGACGGCAATGTTACCCACCTGGAGTATTTAAAAATGGAACTCGGGGAACCCGATGACAGCGGCAGACGCCGGCCGGTGCCCATCGAAGGCTCCGAAACCCTGCTGCAAACCGACATGCTCATCACCGCTATCGGTCAATCCCCCGAGATTTCTTTTACCGAGAGTTTGCGCCAACGTCTGGCGGAGCTGAAAACCACACGCTGGAACACGATAGATGTGGATCCGGCAACGCTTCAATCCAGCATTCCGTATTTGTTCGCAGCCGGCGATGCGGCCACCGGACCATCTTTGGTAGTTGACGCAATTGGCGGTGGACGACGTGCCGCACGATCGATCCACCAGTATATCATGGGGCAGGAAATTAGGGCAGAAACCAACGAATTGGGCCATGATTTGATTGCTGAGACCCTATTCGATCATGTAGCCGGGGTTATCAAAAATCCCAGAGCACCGATGCCGGAACTGCCGGTCGAAGAACGGATACATTCGTTTGTTGAAGTGGATCAGGTACTTACAGAAAATTCTGCCAGAAACGAAAGCAACCGGTGCCTGTCCTGCTGTCTGACGTGTTATGATAAGGACCCCATTCCCACAAATATATCAAAAATCCGGGATAAGGAGCCGGAAAGCGAGACGGCATAAGGCCCCTGGCGTGATGGGATAAAGGCATGATGGAAAATTAAAAAAATTTGACGAATTCCGATGTTTGGCAATAATCCGCTACACCCATAAAAAATCCTTATAACTATTTAAAAATTTTATAATAAACTTTGTTCACACTTTGCTAAAAATAGCTTGAAAGCTTTAATACATTATGGTAGTCGGTGCTTGGTTTTTTCAGGCATAAAATTCACTGGCAACCCCAAAAAGACACGGAAACAAGATGTTCTCAAAAAATGAATTGAAAATAGCATATGCAGTGGCCGCCTGCTTGTTGGTCCTTGGCGCCATCAGTTACGCGGCCTTTCCATTGCAGGCGCCCGAAGAGCCGTTACGCTTAAGGTTTACGGTTGCGGCGGGCAACGTTCTTTTTGATCATAAAACGCACGCATCTGAATTGGGCTATGGCCTCTCTTGTGAAGACTGCCATCACGAACTTTTGGATGGGGAATATGATGTAGCCAACCCATGCGATGAGTGCCATGACCCGGAAGAAGGGGATGAAGATATGCCCAAACGCGCAGACGCTTTTCATATACAGTGCACGGGTTGCCACCAGGAATTTGAAGCCGGTCCAATAGAGAAAGAATGTGCTTTGTGTCATATACTCTAATTCAGTTAATCAGAAATCTAAACGTTATCGCTCGCTGTATCTGGGACAAGAAAAAGGTTGAATCATGATCAAAAAAGCATTTTTGGGATTATCAACTCCGCAAATCAAATATGAAATGCTTCCGGTCCACCTTCCGGAAACAGAAAAGGTTCCCACCCCGAAGAATATTACCTTATTTCATCAGAAAAATGATACGGATGGCATACCATCGACTCTGGGGATCGGTGATCCGGTAAAGACCGGTGAGAAATTGTCCCTTTATCCGGATCAAAGGTATTATGTGATTTCACCGGTTACCGGTAAAATCGCATCCCTTTCGCCATACACGGGTGATTTCGGAAAGAACTACATTGCGATCACCATTACGCCTGACGGCAACGAAATTATTGACGACACTTTCGGAAAGCAGATCCAAAGCCCAACGTTGGAACTGGTGTCCAACTACCTGGCAGGCGCACCGGGCAATCCGCCTTTGAGCCTGCTTGCGGATTCGAACAGCAGCATTAAAACCATTGTTATCCGCGGCCTGGATCCGGATCCGATGGTCGCAACCAGCCAGTACATCGCCCAATCACGGTTGAAAGACCTCAAAAAGGGCATCCAAATCTTAAAAGATGTTACCCATGTGGAGGATATTGTTCTGATCAGCGCCGGTGAATCCATACAGGGTTACGGTCATATCGGCGCCCGGGTTAAAAGCGTCAAGGCGATTTATCCAGCGGCACTGCCGCACATGGTGATGAAAGATGTTCTGGGTCAGGTGGTACCGGCCGGAAAAACCAGTGAAGATCTCGGTGCGTGCTTTTTCACTGCCGAAGCGGTTATATCCATCGGCAACGCTTTTGAAACCGGACAGATTCCGACTACCAAAACATTAACCTTGATTCAAAAAGACGGAACACCCCACATCGTCGAGACTCCCATCGGCACCCCTATCGGAGACATTCTGGAGGCATTCGGGGAAACCGTAAACGAATATGACCGCATCGTTTTAGGTGGGCCCATGACCGGATCGACGATCTATGCACTGGGGCACCCGGTTCAGCCGGATACAGATTCAATCATCGTAGTGGATCGGGATAAGGCCGCGTATGTTTCGGATTATCCCTGCATAAACTGCGGTGAATGCGTGCGAATCTGCCCGGCAAAAATCCAGGTGCACATGCTGGTGCGATTTCTGGAAGCAAGCCAATATGAAGAGGCGGCTGATCTTTACGATTTGTACTCGTGTATTGAATGCGGCCTGTGCAGCTACGTATGCGTATCCAAGATACCCATTTTCCAATACATCAGGTTGGCAAAATACGAATTGGAACGCGCTAAAACTCCGGAGGCAGCGGATGCTTGAGAAAAGAGACGTGCTTGAGCAGCAAACATCCCTTGGACAAAAGAAATTGATCGTTTCCCATGCACCGTTCTATCACAGCGGCCGCAGGGTAACCGAACGCAGTTACCATATCATGCTGGCAGCCCTGCCGGCGCTTTTGCTGGGACTTTATCATTACGGAATGCCGGCATTCGGCGTTGTCTGCCTGTCGATTTCGACAGCCATTATCTGGGAACTGATCTTCAACCTGTTGACCCGGCGCACCATCACCGTCGGTGACGGAAATGCAGCCTTGCTGGGCCTGGTATTTGCCATGCTGGTACCGGCGACCCTGCCCTGGTGGGCGGTGATCTCCGGAACTTTTATTACCATCGTCATCGGCAAACACATATTCGGCGGCATCGGCAGCAATGCCTTTCACCCGGTGGCCCTGGCAATTGCCATGATGATGGTCTCCTGGGGCGATTTGTTCGATTTTGACGCCGCCTTGCTAAATTATGACCTCGAATTTGCCACGATGTATCCCCTGGCGGCCGCCAAGTATTTCGGTGCAGAATCGGTTGATACATTCAGCTTAACGGGTCTGTTAATGGGCAAGCAGCTCGGCGGCATCGGCTCGACCTTTGGTCTGGGGCTTTTGATCGGCGGGATTTATCTGATGCTGCGGGCATATATCCGCTGGGAGATATCACTTACTTTTCTGGCCGGGATATATTTGGCCGCCTTTTTGTTTAACCTGATCGATCCGGTCCGGTTTGCACCACCGGCGTTTCATCTGTTAACCGGTTATACCCTCATCGGTGCTTTTTTTCTGGCGACCGAAGACTCATCTTCGCCGGTCAATTTTGTTCCGATGCTCATCTATGGTGCAGCCGGTGGGATTATGACCGTACTGATTCGTAACATCGGCGCCTGGGTTGACGGCGTCATTTTAGCCATCCTGGTCATCAACCTGATTGGCCCGCTTCTGGACAAAATCAGGCCTAAAGCGCTCGGAAAGGTTGAATAATATGCGTGAAATGATCAAAATGCTCATTGTTCTTACGATTCTGGCCACTCTATCCGGAGGGCTGCTGGCCGCTATTCGGGACGGAACCAAAGAGCGGATCGAAAATCAGGTCCTTGAATTTGTAAAGGGTCCGGCCATTCGATCTATTTTGGAAGGCGCTACCAATGACCCCATCGTTGACCGGTTTCAGATAAAAGACGGCGATGTGGAGTACACCTTCTTTGTGGGCGTCATGGACGGTGAACCAAGCGCAATTACACTCGAAAGGTTTGGTAAAGGCGGCTATGGCGGTGATGTAGGTCTGATGGTCGGCATTGATACCAAAGACGACAAGCTCGTCGGTGTCGGTGTGACCACCCACGCCGAGACACCGGGCATGGGGGCCAAGGCCAAAACCGATCCAAGCTTTGTAGCACAGTTCAAAGATCTGACTTTAGAAGACCCCGTAAAGGTGACCGTTGACGGCGGAACCATCAATGCGATCAGCGGCGCCACTTTGACATCCCGGGCGGTATGTTCCGCCACAAATGATGCCGTAAGCGTATATAAAAAATTAAAACCCCAACTTACCGAAAAGCTGAAAGAATTCAATAAATAGGGAGAGACGGATGGCCCGATCAATTGTACAGGAATTTACCAAAGGCTTGTGGAATGAAGTCCCCCCATTTCGCCTGGTACTCGGCCTTTGCCCGGTTCTGGCGGTCACCAAATCCGTGGAAAACGGAATCGGAATGGGTGTCGCCACCACCTTCGTGCTGGTCTGTTCCAATGTGCTGGTATCATCCTTACGCAAGGTAATCCCGGCCAAGGTCAGGATCGCCTGCTTTATTGTGATTATTGCCACCTTTGTGACCGTTGTGGAACTGGTCATGCAGGCCTTTGCCTATCCGCTCTTCCTTAAACTGGGAATTTTTATCCCGCTCATTGTCGTCAACTGTATTGTGCTGGGCCGTTCGGAAGCCTTTGCCTCCAAAAACGGTATATTTCGCTCCTTGCTGGACGGTCTGGGTATGGGAATCGGTTTTACCCTGTCTCTCAGCGCACTGGCGGCTGTGCGCGAACTGCTCGGAACCGGAGATTTGACGATCTGGGAAAAACCGATCCAGGTTTTCGGGCCTTCATTTCAGCCGTTTTCCTTTATGGTCGAGGCCCCCGGTGCTTTTGTCGCTCTGGGCTTGATGCTTTGCGTTATGAATATGGTAGGTAAAAAATAGGAGATTACCATGGGCGATTTAATCGTTCTGGCCATCAGCTGTATCCTGATAAACAATATTTTGCTGGCTCAGTATCTGGGCAACTGCCCCTTTCTGGGAACATCCAAAAAGATGGAAACCGCCGTCGGCATGGCCATGGCGGTGGTCTTCGTACTGGTCATGGCCGGCGTCATCACCTGGGTCACCAACAAATATTTTCTGCAAAAGCTGGGCCTGGAATATCTGCGCACGGTGGCCTTTATCCTGGTCATTGCGTCGCTGGTGCAGTTTGTGGAAATGTTTCTTAAAAAGAGCATCCCCGCCCTGTATGCCGGCCTCGGCATCTTTCTGCCCCTGATTACAACCAACTGCGCGGTCATGGGCGTTTGTCTGATCAATGTCAATGAAGAATATAATTTCCTGGAGGCGCTGGTTGCCTCCTTCAGCTATGCCGTTGGATTCGGGCTGGCACTCATCCTGTTTGCCGGCGTTCGAGAACGCATTCTTCTGGCGCGCGTGCCCCAGCCGCTGCAGGACACCTCCATCGCCCTGGTAACTGCCGGAATTCTGTCACTCACTTTCTTTGCCTTCAAGGGGATGGTTTAGTCGATCAGATGTCAGAAAACAAAAGTCAGAGGCCAGATAGGGTAATTCATCTGGCTGTTTTTACCGATTGTCGCCTGAGCTATGTCCTCTCATATCTGTCTTCTGTCCTTTGTTTTCTGTCCTCTGACATCTGACCTCTGTTTTCTGTTACTATATGTCGTAAAGGTAATGACAGACATTACATCCCCTGGGCGGGTCCGGCATGGCATCGCGGGCCTGCTTCAAGACTTTGGCGCGATTCCCGCCTTCCCCACCGAGCAACCCGTTCATGATGATGCTATCGTACCTGTCAATCCTTTCCTGAAACTTGTTCCGGTAAAATTGACAGCTCTCTGTTTCCCATAAATCCATCAGGTCATCACCCGGAAGCCTGCCGTAATGCACGGACGGCATGGTCACTTCTTCTCCCAGAAAGGTTGTCGGTCCACCCAGCGCCAGGTTAATGCAGGGCGCCACAGTGCCGTCATACCCGATAAACAAAGAATCCCGCGGATCCTGCTCGCACACGGCCAATTCCTGCGGGGTAAATCCAAAAGCGGTGGTTTCGACCTTTAATTTTTTGGCCAGACGGCGTGCTTTTTTTAACAATTTCTGAAGCCGGCGAATTTCCCTGGATTCCTCGGGAGCAAAAAGCCCCAATCCCTTTCCCTGCCGGCCACGGATAACATCGCATTGTTTGAAGTTCAGCTGATCCACCCCCAGGCGGGCCGCAAGTTGAACGATTTCTTCCATTTGCCGGGCGTTTATGTCCATCAACACAAAATTGATCATGGTTTTGGGGATATTGCCGGTCCGCAATCTGGCAATGTTGGCCAGATTTTCACACACGCGCTTAAAATTCGATCCGACCCGGATTTTATTGTACATCTCAGCTGTAGCCCCATCCATGGAAATACATATCCAGTTAATGCCGGCAGCCAGAATTTTGTTTAATTTTTCTTCTGTAAGCAGCAGCCCGTTGGATAGGAAGCCGGTTTCACACCCGGCCTTTTTCGCATCTGCAATCCACTCCGCCAATTTCGGCTGAAGCAGGGGTTCTCCACCGCCGGTAAAATCAACCGATTGCACCCGATCCAGATAAGGACGAATGGCCTGCCAGACCTCCGGGGCCATGATGCCGCGGTTTTCTGCATCCTTGGCAATTTCCCGCCATGGACACATGATGCACTTTAAATTGCAGGCGAGCGCCGATTCCACCTGGAATAGCCGCCAGGGTCTATTTTTCGCGTTTTGGCTCTTTGGAGATTTCGTGGCAAATAATTTCTTTGACATAAAACGATGTTTTCTATACCTTGCACGCCATGGGAAATTTTCGCTGCATATGGAAGCATGAGGTTGACCAGGCCAATCAGATCGCCAGAATCCTCCTGGATAATAAAAAAGTCGCCTTGGACTGGAAAATCATGCTTGTGCACGTCTTTTTATATAAAGTCTATCATTACAGAAAAGATCTGGGTTTTACACGTAAAAATTTTATTTTTACCAAAAAGCTGGCATATGAGGCCGCCAAAAACATATTCCAGGGCAAAGAACAGGCCTGGGAATTCCGCCGAATCGAAATCAAAACCAAAGAAATTCTGGATAACGAAAAAAAGGGGTTCTACACCGAAAAAATCCGCCGCAAACAGCTATCTGAAATCGATCTGCTCATCAAACACTATCTGGAACTTTTCGATGCCAAAAAATCGAAATATCCTGAAATCATTAGAGAAATATACAAGTCTAAAGGAAATTATCTCGCCTTTCTGAGCAAACTCCATGAGGTGGAAGCGGATGTTATTCAGGCAGCCATCACAACCATGCGCAAAGGAACCAAAAAGGACCGCCGGGAATGGTTCCAGAAAGTAAGCGCTACCACCAAAAACGTCCGTATGGCCGAAGCCGATCAGATTTATAAATAAATCCATAGGTTCAGGGTTCAAGGGTTCTGGGTTCAGAGGATCAGCATAAAGCCTTAAGGGACTGTTTCATTGGTTTGATTGGTTTTATTGGTTCAGTTATTTAACTAATTCAACAAATTAAACAAATAAAACAGATTAAACCGATTCAACAAAAAAAGAAACCCTTGAACCTTTGAACCTACAGCTTATTCGCCAATTTTCCCAGGCCCACCGGCTGCCTTTGAATCAGGACCGAATGGTGCGCCAGGAACGGTTCACCCCCCCATTTTTCTTTGAAGCGTCGGATACCCGGATGGATTCCCAGTCCCAGGTTAATTGCCTGTTTTCCTTCGGACTGCGCCAGTTGAACCATTGCGTTAAACAGAAGATCGGAGGCGCCCGGTACCGTTATCTTTGCGGATCGAAAATTAAATTGAAAAAATGCATAGCGCGCCGATCCCAAGTCCACGACCGAAAAGGCCACCAGCCGACCAGCTTTGCGTACCTCAAGCAAATGTGCAGTTTTTGAACGCTTCAGATAATGCTGCACATGTTTAAAAATATGGATCTGTTCGTCGGTTAGATTCTGCCTGCCAATAAAGTCCTTAATAATCTTCTTGTGCTCCCTGCCAAACTCACCGGCCGCGATCTCCAGCTCCTTGGCAGCGCGGCGCACCATATAAGCCACACCCGGACTCAGGTCTTTCAATGGCAGATCGAGTCGAAAATATTGGTCGGCCGGATGGATTTCTTTGCCCTCCGGCAGCCAGGTTAGGTCATCGGCAAGGAGCATAATCGTGCGGGGGTTTAACTGATCACAGGCGCTCTGATAGACCCGCGAGATCTCGGCAGGATCGTCGGCCAGAGGATATCCGATAAATATGAGATGATTACGGTGGAAATAACAAAGGCAGTCCTGAAAGAGATGCGGCTGGCTGCCGGAAACGGCGGCTACATAGTCAGGGAGATGCTCCGGCACATAGGCCTGCCGATAAATTCGATTGTGTTCGCTGCTACTCAGCATCTTGTGGCTGATAATCTGATGGAAATAATTTTTTAACCTCTGCCGTTCGCATACTTGCGGTGAGGGATTCGATTTTTTCAGCTGTTGCCATATCGGTTTGGTCCCCCAGGGTTCGCCGGGCGGCGCCCATGACCTCGTTTTCAGCTGACTGGAGCTGGCTTAGAAATAACTGATATTCTGCCGCGGACCCATAGGCACTGGTAACCAGTGAAGCATAATCCCTGCCTTCAGCATTTAACAATTTGCTAAAATGATCAATGAGCAGATCCATTTCTTTTAGCTGCTGCCGGCGAATATCATCCGAATAAATACCCCCCGGTACAGAGGTCACCATTTCCTTTGTCTTAGTTTTTATTTGTGCCATGACCGTTTCTTTAGGCGTGTTATTTTTCTTTATTTCCAGGGCGGCATCCAGCGCCATTTTTTTGGTAAACATCTGGTTTTGAATAAAAATCTCTCTGGATTGCTTCATCTTGGCGTAATTCAGGATAAAAATGACCGGGATCATTATTTCCCAGACGGTAAGCGTTTTAGGCCTGATCAGGGAAAACGCCAGACCCTTGGCCATTGACCGTTCTCTTTCAAATATAATTTTAAACTTTTTATAATAATCGTTCGTCAAAGTACCTCCAGTAGCGCCACATAAAGGACCATCTCACAAATTTTATAAAATATTATTATAAATTATAGACTATTTTTCCTTTTAAACCCAGCCTTACATCATTCCATTATTCCAATTGTAACCGGAGCGAAAAAATTTCAAAAAACTTCTTCAAGAATTTTTTCGCGCCGCTCCTTAAGCTGCTCCTGCTCTGCTGATATTTTAGCCTTTAATTTCTCGGTTTCACCCTTTTTGGCAATGAGCTCGCGATCCACTTCGGCTTCGGCCGCCGTCAATGCGTCAATAAACACCTGAAAATTTTCCCGGCTTTGATAAGCCTTTTTAATCAACGCATAAAGGCTGAAGCCATCCTCCTTCAGCAGTTTGGCATAATAGTCGACCAGCACCTCGATTTCGGCCAGCTGCGCCTGCAGCAATCCCGGGGTGTATAATTCAAGCGAATTCAGCCACGCGCGGGTTTCGTTTTCAATACGCGAAAACAGCGTGGCTCTCTCCTGACCCTGAACAATGGCCTGGGCGGCATCGATGGCCTGTTTTCTTGGAAACATGAAAGTCTCGGTATACTTCCGCAGGGCGCTGCCGCGGCGCAGAAAATCGATGATGAACATCCCCGGAATGATATAATGCCAGACTGTCAGCGGCCGGGTCACGATAACACCCAGAGTGACTTCCCGGGCCATTTTTTCCTCGGCCGCCAGGATCATTTTATAGTTTTCCATACCGTGTTACCCTTCAATATACGTTAAAAAAGAAGGCGCTCTTCACGGAAGAACGCCTTCAGGCTTCACATTACAGATTTATGGATTAGTCCGGCAGAATCGGTGGTGTAATGAAGGTACCCGACCACAGAATCCAGGAAATAAACAAGGTCCAGATGGCATTGGCGGTCTGAGATAACCAGTAGGCGATTGCCGGACGTCCGCCGCCGACCGTCACCAGCTCTTTAAAATTGGTTTCCAGCCCGATGGCCACAAAACACAGCGCAAAGAACCAGTCGCGATAGCTTTTGGCGCCCCCGGAAGCAGCCTTTGCTGTTTTGCTTCCCATCGTTGGTTCGATGATAAAGGAGACAAAAAAAGAAGCCACCATAAACCCGACGACGAATTTGGGGAATCGGTACCACACCTCACTGAGCCCGGGTGCCTCAACCCCCTCTTTTTTCTCCAGGGACATGGTCGACCATATGGCCATCAAGAATGCCACCAAGCCGATCATCACATTCTGAGCCATTTTCACCATGGCGGCTGCATCAACCGCGGCCTTGCTCGGATTGCCGGCCTTATCGCGCAGAATTTCCCCGGCGGCAATCACTGCGCCGGTGTTGTCGATAACACCCCCAAGCCAGGCGCCTCCCCAGTTGGTGGGCAAATCCAGCCAGACGGCAATAGGCGGCATTACCAGAATGAGGACCACCGCGCATACCAGAACCCAGGCGATCATGTAGCTGACTTCTTTGGGATCCCCCTGGACCGCGCCGCCGGCGGCAATACTGGCGGAAACACCGCAGATGGCGTTGGCCGTGGCGATGATGCTGCTGAATCTTTCCGATATCTTAAATTTACGGCAGATCCAGTAGGTCCCGAACCAGACGGCTGTCGCCACCAGCAACGCCTGCGCCACGCCGAAAACACCGGCCTTGAGAACCACCGAAAACATGATGGTGGAACCCATGCATACCAGGCCGATTTTAACAAAAAACTCCGTCTGCCCGGCAGCTCTAAGGAACTTGGGTACCTCGAATACATTACTGATGATCAGACCAATGGCGAGGGCAAATAACACATAGGAAATGCCCCACTTGTTAATAAAAGCCTGCTTGGAAATTACCATGGAGACAAAGGCGATGGCAAAGATGACAATAAAACCCGGTATGTAATTCTTCAAGTCATATTTCATCCAGATGCCGCCGATAAACGTAAGCACCCCCATGGTGATCATAAGAAAGATGGTTGTCCCCAGGGTTGACCACCCCTTCGGGAAAGCCGCTGCCAAACCGGTCCACTTGGCAATTTTGGGTGTACTTGGAAGTACACCCCAAAGCGCCAGCAGCAGGATAAACCACCCGATAAAACAGGCCCACCAGTCTTCGTTCTGCAGCATAGGGGTTCTTGTATTTCCGTTACTCATCTTAAACTCCTCCTTCTTCTTGGATTAAGTAAGATTTCGTACAACCATTTTCACCCCAGCATAAAGCTTTGTTCTACAGTTTTTTACACCTTTGGTTCATTCAGAAAAAATTGGGCAGTTCACCTCCTTTCTTATTGAAATTAAAGCAAAATATTATCTTCAGTCCGCATTTTTCCCACAAACACTGCCATTTTCATATAAAATAGATTATGGCAATGCAAGGAAAATCTCGCTTTTATTGCAAATGGTCTACTCGACGGTGCCGATGTTAAATGCATACTGCAACACCAGATAAATCAGGTAGATACCCAGAAGCCAGGCGCCCTGCCACCTTTTGAATTGGCCATCTTTGTTTATGAATATAAACGCCCGGAAAGGGTAGAGAATAAGGAGCATGGCCGGAAAATGAAAGGCATAAAAGTTGGGGGGCACCGCCAGCGGTCTGGCGACCGCCGCCGCACCGATAACAAAAAGACAGTTCAGCACATCCGCTCCCACAACATTGCCCACCATGATTTCGGGATGCCCCTTGCGAACGGCCGCTATAGCCGTCATAAGTTCCGGCAATGAGGTGCCGAAGGCAACCATGGTGGCAGCCACGACATCTTCGGGCACTCCCATCCGGTAGGCGATCTCAGCCGCACTGGGGACCAGAAATCGGGCGCCGAGAACGACTAAAAACAGCCCGCCCAAAAGCATCAACCAGCATTTTCCCAGGCCGATTAATTCAGAATCGTCCACTTCCTCTCCACCGGCAGCAACATCGGCGCCCTGCTTGGCCCAGACATAGGTGATGTACATATAACATGCTAATAAAATTAAGAACAATCCTCCGATCCATCTCTGTAAAATCGGTTCCCCATCCATCACCACCAAGGCAATCAGCGCAATGACGACCAGCAATGTGGCCGCACCAACCTGGACCCAACCGGTTCGATTAAGAATAAATCGATTTACAGGTACCCGCGTCAACAGACAGGTCAAGCCAAATATCAGTCCCGTGTCTGCAATAATTGATCCGACCCCGTTACCCAGGGCAAGGCCTGGATTTCCCATCCAGGCGGCCATTACCGAGACCACCGCCTCCGGCGTGGTGGTGCCCAGTGAAACAATGGTGGCACCGATAACGATTCTGGGCAAACCCGTCCTTCGGGCCAGATGAACCACGCCGTCGATCATCCAATCGGCACCCTTGGACAACAGCAGGATACAAACCGCGATTATCCCCAACAGACCGATGGCGGGCAATCCCCTGACAAGTTCATGTAAAAGCGCTTCATCTCCGATCCAACGTAGAATTTCGGCTATCATTACTCCAGCTCCCGAACTACAACTAGTTTAAAATACAGGTAATAATAAATAGGGATAGATTTAAGCGTCCATCGAAGGCACTTTATATCCTAAAGAAAATAAAATGCAAGCAAGATAATTCAATTTCTCTATAATTTTAACTTTCTGATGGAATCGAGCAGTTCGGCCATGTCTTGAGGGAGGGGTGATTCAAAGGACACAGCCCTGGCACTGTAAGGATGGGAAAAGCTCAGGCGCCAGGCATGCAGCATCTGCCGCTTAACCGATTTTAATATCCGCAGAAATTTATCCGGTTCTTTACGGTCTCTGGTGATGGTCTTCTCCAGCCTGCGCGGTCGATAAACCTTATCTCCCACAATGGGATGATGCACGGCGGCACAGTGAACCCGAATCTGGTGGGTTCGCCCGGTCTTTAAATCCAGCGACAGAAGTGTAACCCATTTAAATTTCTCTTTTATTCTCCATACAGTTTCTGCCGTTCGACCTTTGGGGCTGATCGTGGACATGCGTTTACGATCCACCGGATGTCGTCCGATGGGCAGCTTAATGTTTCCGGTCGCTGTTTTTAAAGTACCGTGAACCAGTGCCAGATATTCCTTTTTAATCTGGCGCGATTTAAATTGCCGGGAAAGATTGCGGTGGGCTGCATCGTTTTTGGCAACAATCATGGTACCCGAAGTATCTTTATCCAGCCGGTGGACGATACCCGGTCGAAGCTCACCGCCAATTCCGCCAAGATCGGGGCAATGATACAGCAGTCCGTTGACCAGAGTTCCGCTAAAATGTCCCGGCGCCGGATGCACCACCAGCCCCGGTTGTTTGTTGACCACAATGATATGGTCATCTTCATAGAGGATATCAATCGGGATGGGTTCGGGCTTAAATTCAATCGGAACCGGCGGCGGAATCACGCCGGATATCTTTTGGCCGGATTTTACCCGGTAACCGGGTTTTTTAGGCTGACCGTCAACGCGGATGTGCTCGGCGGCAATCAGGCCGGCAACAAATGTTCGCGTACAATCCGAAAGCAGCTCGGCTACCAACACATCCAGTCTTTTATCTTCATCGGCTGGTTTGACTCGAATACTAAAGTCACCTTTGGCGGGCATTGATATGAACACAGAATGGTGGGTTAGTTTTCGGCTTTGTCTGTAACAAAAAGGGACTCGATCTCAGATATGATGGTACTTTCGTCGGTTTTTTTGGCCGTCGAGAGTTCTCTTACCAAAAGAATTTGAGCGGTGTCATACAGTTTACGCTCACCAAACGATAGATCTTTGGTGAGTTTGAGCAGGAACAGGTCCCTAAATACCTCGGCAACATCATAAAGCGAGCCGGTTTTAATTTTATCCATGTATTCGCGGTAGCGGCGATTCCAGGTCTGGTTGTCTGCCAGGGCTTCTTTCCTGGATTTCATCACCGCATACACTTTGGGTACCTCTTTTTTATTGATAACGTCTCTTAATCCCACGGATTCAACATTATTGGTGGGTATCATGATCGTCATGCCGTTTTCAATGACCTTCATGATATAAAAATCGTGTTTTTCTCCGTTGACGACACGGCTTTCGATCGCCATGATCTCGCCGACGCCATGGGCCGGATAAACGGCCAGGTCCCCCACCTCAAAGGTGCGTGTCTTTAATTTATTCAATTTATCGCTTTCTTTGGCCTTTTTTTCTGTCATGCTCCCACCGCCAACCCCTAATTTATTAAAAAACCATCTCAAAATGGAGACAGCTTTTCGAAATACCGCTAAAATTCACCATTTCTAATGAATTTCATAGCATACCTTTCGTCAACAATCAATTAAAAAAGGGTTGACGCCGGTTGGCGCCAACCCTTTTCGTTATTCTCACGATAAGACCCGCTAGCCTACAGTAGATACGGTACCAGCAACAACGCCACGACATTAAGGATTTTTATCATGGGATTCACGGCAGGTCCGGCAGTATCTTTGTACGGATCGCCGACGGTGTCGCCGGTAACCGCCGCCTTATGCGCGTCGCTGCCCTTACCGCCCAGGTGGCCGTCTTCAATGTACTTTTTGGCATTGTCCCAGGCTGCCCCACCGGTGGTCATCGAAATGGCAACAAATACGCCGGTAATAATACTACCGATCAGCAGACCGCCCAGCGCAATTTTGCCCAGCAGAAATCCGACCAGCACCGGAGCTACAACCGGCAACAGCGCCGGAACGAGCATTTCTTTTAAAGCAAACTTGGTGACGATGTCGACGCATCTGCCGTAATCCGGTTTGGCCGTGCCTTCCATAATACCCGGAATTTCACTGAATTGACGCCTGACTTCATCCACAACAGCTCCGCCGGCTTTGCCCACGGCGTTCATGGCGATCGAGGCAAAAAGATACGGCAAAAGCCCTCCGATAAAGAGACCGACGATCACTTTCACATTGCTCAGGTCAAAGCTCATCTCCGTGGTGCCGCCATGCAGCACGAATTCCTGGGTGTAGGCCGCAAACAGCACCAGGGCGGCCAGACCGGCTGAACCAATGGCATACCCTTTGGTCACTGCTTTGGTGGTATTTCCGACGGCATCCAACGGATCGGTAACGGCCCGTACACTTTCATCCATTTCCGCCATTTCAGCAATACCGCCGGCATTGTCCGTAATCGGACCATAAGCATCAATGGCGATTACCATCCCGGTCATCGAAAGCATGGACATGGCTGCCATGGCGATGCCGTATAGCCCGGCAAAATGATAGGCAACACCGATAGCGGCACAGATGGCCAGCACCGGTGCGGCAGTGGACTGCATGCTGACCCCCAGACCGGCAATAATATTGGTGCCGTGTCCGGTGGTTGACGCGTTGGCCACTGATTTTACGGGACCATATATCCCCGTGTAGTATTCCGTGATGATAACAATCAAAACGGTCAGCACGAGGCCCACCAGGGTAGAATAGTATATGGACAACGCTGGAATATTGGGAATTCCACCCATAAGTTCCCGGGCGGCAAAGAAAAAGGCAATACCCGCCAGAATGGCAGAGCCGAACATTCCTTTGTAGAGGGCACCCATGATATACTCGCTTGCGCCCAGTCTGACAAAGAAAACGGCGATCATGGAGGCAACGATTGAAATCGCCCCCAGCACCAGCGGAAATTCAGTGGCCATGGCAACCTCTGGAAAAATAAGGTTGCCCAGCAGCATGGCCGCAACTGCAGTCACAGCGTAAGTTTCGAAAAGGTCGGCCGCCATACCGGCACAGTCGCCCACATTATCACCGACATTATCGGCAATGGTCGCCGGATTTCTGGGATCGTCTTCGGGAATTCCGGCTTCGACCTTACCGACCAGGTCCGCGCCGACATCCGCGCCCTTGGTAAAGATTCCGCCGCCAAGCCGGGCAAAGATGGAAATCAGGCTGCCGCCAAACCCGAGGGCCACCAGCGCGATAACCGCCTCTCTGCTCGCAGTGCCCATTGCAATTAAAATCGTATAGTAGCCGGCAACCGATGTAAGGGCCAGACCGGCGACGATCATCCCGGTTACCGAACCGCCTTTAAACGCCATGGACAAGCCTTTGGCCAGTCCACCTTTGGCCGCTTCGGCGGTGCGCACGTTGGCCAAAACGGACACGCGCATACCGATGTATCCCGCCAGAAAAGAGGCGATGGCTCCGATCAGGAAACCGATAGCCGTTTTTACCCCCAGCGTAAAAATAATGATCGCAAAAATAATCAAACCGGCAATCCCCATACTTTTTAGCTGCCGGTTCAGATAGGCGATGGCGCCTTCTTTGATGGCATTGGCAATTTCCTGCATCTTCTCATTTCCGGCCGGTGAACCTTTAACGATAACCGCAATGATGATGGAAAAAAGCACGCCTGCAGCACCCACAAGTGTACAAATCAACGATAAATAATTCATCCTCTCCTCCAATGCCTTATCATCAAATTTTTGTGTTAAACCGATTCATACCGACTTTGCTGCCTTCAGCAAGAATCGTTACAACCGCATCCCGAGCCTTATTAAGAATCGTGTCCAAAACCCCAGTCTCCTCACTGCTGAAGGGTCCCAAGACATGATCCGTAACACCTCTTCCCGAATCGGAACGCCCAACTCCAACGCGAAGGCGTACAAATTCGTCTTCGCCGACAGCATTGATAATCGATTTTAAACCTTTATGTCCGCCATGCCCTCCTTTCTCTTTTATTTTTAATCTTCCGAAAGCAAGGTCGATGTCGTCGTGAATGACCACCAGATCCTTGCTGGGTATTCTAAAATATGCGGCCAATTTTTGAACCGGCGGGCCGCTGAGGTTCATAAAGGCCATCGGATAAGCCAGCATCACGTTATGGCCTTCGATGACGCCACGGCCGAAGTGGACATCAAACTTATTTTTATTTAAGGAAATACCGAAGTCCCCGGCAAGCTTATCCACCACCATAAACCCGGCGTTGTGCCGGGTGTGCTCGTATTGAATGCCGGGGTTTCCAAGCCCGACAATCAGGCGCGTACGCTCTTGTGGCAAACAGTTTGTATCCTCTGGCCCCCGGGGCCGATTATGCAGCAGGCCGGAAAGCCTGCACCACGTCATCCCCAGTTGATTTGTGGGACAGGCGCCCCAGCCTGCCGGATAAATTAATCTTCTTTGGCTTCTTCCGAAGGTGTCTCTTCGCCGGCCGCCTCCTCGGCAGCTTCTTCGCCTTCTTCTACCTCTTCGCCTTCTAGGAGCTCTTCTTCTTCGACGATTTCCTCAACCTTTGGTGCGAGTACCGTTACAACCGTAAAATTTGTTTCTGCCGGTATTTCGACATCACCGGCTAACGAAATATCTTCCACATGAATCGAATCACCAATATCAAGGTTGCTAATATCGACTTCTATCGCCTCCGGAATTGCGGTAGGCAGACAAAGAACTTCGAGTTCCCGGCGCACAAGCTGCAGCAGCCCGCCCAGTTCCACACCGACTGATTTGCCTCTGGCAACAACCGGTACTTTGGCAGTAATCTTCTTTTGCATATCGACTTCATAAAAATCAACGTGCAGAAATTTCCCGGTCACCGGGTGGGTCTGCAGCTCCTTGACCATCGCGACCCGGTTAATAGTTTTGCCGTTTTGAATCTGTAAGTTCAACAAAACTGAGCCGACACTTGCTCCCTTTAAAATGAGTTCGAAATCTTTGATATCAAGCGTAAGCAAAAGCGGCTCAATTTTCGGCCCGTAAAGCACCGCCGGCATCTTGCCTTCGCGCCGCAATAACCGTGCAGGACCGTTTCCCACTGTTTTTCGAATCTGTACTTTTAAATCGATCTGTTCCAAAGGATAATCCTCCCTCAATGAACTGTCCAAGCTTTAACAAATGGGTTGTTATGTCCTTTGCTTCTTAGCTTGTCAGTTAAGCTCGAAATACGAAATACGAAATACGAAACAAATTCAAAATTCAAATGTTTCAATGATCAAAATACCGCTGATGTGATCATCATTTAAGTCATGACCTTGTTTAGATCATTTGAATTTTGGTGATTTGAGATTGTTTCGAATTTCGAGATTCGATATTCGGATTTACTTTAGTTATTGTATCTCCCTTTAACTCAAAATTTATAAAATAGTCTCCTTAAGAACTATACGAACAGAGAAGTTACTGAATCACCCCGATAGCTGCGGATGATGGCCTCACCAACCAGTTCCGCGATCGAAATAACCACGATTTTACCGCAGGCAGCGGCTTTTTCTTTTAATGGAATGGTGTCGGTAACCACCAGATTTTTTATTTCGGAATTTACGATCCGTTCAATCGCAGGCCCTGAAAGTACCGCATGTGCACAACAGGCATGAATTTCACGGGCCCCCTCCGATTTTAGGGCATGGGCGGCCTCGGCAAGGGTACCGGCCGTGTCGGCCATGTCATCGAGAACAACCACCACCTTATCCCGCACATCGCCAATGACTGCCATGGCTTTGGCCTGGTTCGGAGCAGACCGCCGTTTATCGATAATTGCCAGATCCGCATCCAGCCGCTTGGCAAATGCCCGGGCGCGTTCAACCCCGCCGGCATCCGGTGAGACAATCACAAGATTGTCATTGAAATTACCATGGATATATTCGATCAACAGCGGTGCCGCAAAGATATTGTCAACGGGAATATCAAAAAAGCCCTGAATTTGACCGGCATGCAGGTCCATGGTAATTAATCGGTTTGCACCGGCAACTGTCAGCAGGTCCGCAACCAGCTTGGCGCTGATAGGAACCCGGGGTGCAACCTTTTTATCCTGCCTGGCATAACCGAAATACGGCATAACCGCCGTGATTCTACTTGCCGAAGAACGCTTAAATGCATCGATCATTAACAATAACTCAACCAGGTTGTCATTTACCGGTGCGCAGGTGGATTGGATGACAAAAACGTCTTTGGATCGTACGTTTTCATCAATTTCAATTTGGATCTCACCGTCACTAAAGGTTTTCACCTGCGCATTACCCAGAGGCAGATGCAGATATTCGCATATCTTTTTTGCCAGGGCAATGTTCGAATTTCCCGTAAAGATCGATATCCCTTCCATTCAGCCTACCATTTTAATTGTTAGGATTTTTTGACGATTAAAAAAATCGGGTGCTTTTGTGGCAAATACCTTTATAATCACGAAAACACGAAATCTAGAAAGCACGAAATTTTTTATATAATTTTCGTGTTTTTGTTCTTTCGTGCTTTCGTGATGAATTTTTCTCTTTTAAATTCCAGTCTTTCAGTGCTTTTTTAAATATATGGCTGGGGCGGGAGGATTCGAACCTCCGAGTGCAGGGACCAAAACCCTGTGCCTTGCCGCTTGGCGACGCCCCAAAATCCTGAACGGCACAATCAGCCGCGTTGTTCCAGCGTTCAGACAACACCCTAAAGCCGGCTGGTCTTTTCAGAGGTCGATCAGTTTAAGGTCGGCATCAAGGATCGGATCCGCAAGAAACAACTGCAAATCTTTACCCTCATTATCATCGCTCAGTGTCTGCTTGGCCGTTTTTGCCGTATCGGCATCATCGAAAAGACCGAACACAGTTGGGCCGCTTCCGCTCATCAGCGCACCGACGGCGCCCAAGTTTAGCAGTTTTTCTTTGGCCAAACCAATTTCAGGGTATTTAAGCGCCGTAACCTGCTCGAGATCATTGATTAAATGATCCGTCGGGTCGAACCTGTCTTGTCTTAAATGGTTGCTTGTAGGTTTTTTTTTATCTTTTGTCAATCCCAAATTCAGGTTTTGATACACCTCGGCAGTTGAAACGCTAAATCCCGGATATAATAACAAAATATGGTACTGCAAATCCCCTTCGAATGCCTCCAGTTTTTCTCCGACGCCGGTGGCAATGGCCGGTTTTTGGAAAATAAAAAAAGGAACATCGGCACCGAGCTCAAGCCCCATTTTCATGAGACGCTGCCGCGAAAAAGGGTGTCCATAATGGCTGTTTAGCGCCAGCAGAACGCTGGCTGCATTACTGCTGCCCCCCCCTAAACCGGCACCTACCGGTATATGTTTTTTTAGATGGATTTTAACGCCCTGGGCGCTATGCAGCTGGCTTTGAAACAGAGTTGCTGCTCGATGAGCAAGGTTGGTCGCATCGGCCGGAATCCTCGGATGAGAGCAAGAAATCTCCACCCCCCCCTCATGGATGTCGCCGATCTGCAGCAAAATCTCATCGAAAAGATTGATACGGCACATAAGGGAAAACAATTCGTGATAGCCGTCAGGGCGTTTCCCGCGTACGTGCAGAAATAAATTAATTTTGGCTGGTGAAAAAATTTTCATTTTTCCAGCTGTACTGCAAAATAACCACGATTTCGTCTTTTGACCAGCATGGCTATCGGGTCACCCGAGGTCAAATCGTCGACGATTCTTTTGTAATCATCAACATTTTTAACGTCCTCCCGATTGACACCTTTGATAACATCACCGACTTGCAATCCTGCATTTTCGCCCTTGCTCCCGGATTTGATCCCGACCAGGATGACACCCTCTGTGTCGGAAACCGTAAACCGCCGGGCGCTATCCGATGACAGATCGGCAACCCTTAAACCCAGCCCGGTGTCGCTCTCTGGAGGTGCTTTTTTGGCAATCATGCGGGCGTCACTCCGCCTGGCAACCCTGACCTGAAAATTTTTTAGTTTGCCATCGCGCAGCACCCCTACCACGGCTGTCTCGCCAACCTTCAATCCGGCTACCAGCCGCAACAGCTCCCGGCTGTCCTCAACTTTTTGACCGTTCACTGCAACGATGATGTCCTTTGGCCGGATGCCGGCCATATCTGCAGGATCTCCGACGACCACATCGGCAACCAGGGCCCCCCTGCGGTTCTCAATATCAAAATACTCGGCCAGTTCATCGGGAACATCCTGTATACTCACACCCAGCCAGCCCCGGGTTACCTCGCCGCTTTCTCTTAGCTGCGTCACAACATTTAGGGCTAAATTGACGGGAATGGCAAAACCGATCCCGCTGCCACCCGCAAAAATCATGGTGTTAATACCGATGACTTCTCCATCCATATTAAGAAGCGGTCCACCACTGTTTCCGGGGTTAATGGAGGCGTCGGTCTGTATAAAGTCATCATAAGGCCCCGACTCCAATATGCGCCCTTTGGCGCTGACGATTCCGGCCGTAACCGTATTTTCAAGACCAAAGGGATTTCCAATCGCGACAACCCAATGGCCGATCTTAAGCGAGTCGGAATCGCCAATTTTCACGACCGCAAAATTATGATCCGCGTGGATCTTGATTAGGGCGATATCGGTGTTGGGATCCCGGCCAATTATTTTGGCCTCATAGACCTTTTCGTCAGCCAGGATGACCTGAATCTCATCCGCATTTTCGATAACATGATTGTTGGTAATGACGTACCCCTCTTGATCTATAATAAATCCCGATCCGAGACTGCGCTTTCTGAAATTTCTGTTGGGCTGTCGGCCAAAAAATCTATCAAAAAATTCCGGTGTCCGATCCTCTTCTCCGAAAGGCTCCCGTTGAAAATGACGCGATCCCGTCTCGCCGCCTTCGGTGGTTTTGACGACACGAATATTAACGACCGCGGGACCTGCCATTTCGGCCAGCGAACTGAAACTTTCAGGCACCATCTCGACACCAAGGGTTAACGCTTGAGCATCCGAGGCCACCAGAGAAGGCAGATTCATTATCCCGGCCTGAATATCTTTAAGACGATCCGCCTGATCGGATGAAAAATTATCGCAGGCCATTGTTACGAGTCCGATGAGGATCCCCAAAAACACAATTTTGATCTCGGGCCACACACTTTGTTTAAAGCGCTGCATTTGAATCATAGGAACGTTCCTTTTTTGTATTTCTATTATAGCGGCCAGCACCCGGGTTTTGCGAGCACTTTCTGAAAGCCCAGATAATAATCCGATGGAACCTAACCTTCAGGAGGGAAGTTAGAGGTTATTTAAAGATGGCAGAACTGAGGACACATTTACTGTTTCTCTTTGACATACATAATTCGCAAATCATAAAGGATATTTTTCAACATGTTCTCTTCTTCTGGACTTAAATTCCCGCTGGTTTTTTCTTGCAACATACTTAATATGTCAATGGTTTGTTTGGCCATCGGCAGGTTTTTATTCTTGGTGCCGGAGGACGGGTCTTCTATAGCCCCTAAATGTAATAGGGCCGAGGCATTCAACGATGCCACGAAAGTTGCAAAATTGATTTCCGGAAATTGAAGCGGCGGTTCTTGTTTTTCGGCCGCCGGTTCTTCGCCGGCTGCTTTTGTTTCCGCCTCTTTTTTCTCATCGGCAGGGGCAGTCTCTTTTTCGTCTTTTTCTTCGGCGATCGGTTCTCCCTCAGCGAAAATTCTGCGGTCCTTTACAACAAAATCTTTTTTTTCTTCATTTTCCTCTGGCATAGGTGACCTCCCTGTGTGAACTGCCCATATTGGCGCTTATAACATATAAAGTAAGGCGATTTTGTCAAGTCTAAAGCAAATCTTACACATCGCCAAAAGCGTATTTACCGATCAATTCTTCGATATCCAATGCGGACTCGGTTTCGGTTATTATGTCTTCGGGCCCCAGAATTTCATCGGATCCGCCCGGGGTCAGCTTAATGTACTTATCCCCGATGAGCCCGGCTGTCTTCACCGAGGCAATCACATCATCGGTTAGTTCAACATTTCTTAATATTTTCAGCCGGACGAGTGCCATATGCTCTTTGGTATCCAGGGTGATGGAATCGACCTGCCCGACTTTGACGCCTGCAATCTCTACCTGGGCACCGGCTTTCAGGCCCGAAACCGAGTGAAACCTGGCGTTCAGAAAGTAATGATCATCACCCAGCAATTCCATTTTACCCAGCTGAACCGTCAGATATCCAATACAGATAAGTCCTATCAGAACAAAAATACCGACGCCTAACTCAACTGAAGATTTCTTCATGTTCCCTCCGGATAATCGATGACTAAATTAGCCACAGACCCACACAGACAGACACAGACAATATTTTTATCCCGCGCAGCGGGAAGACAGTTTTTGCTCGGTCAGGTCGACCGAACAAAAGTTAGTGTGAGTCTGTGTGGGTCCGTGGCTAAAAAAATTCTGCGTCTGTCTGCGAACGTCTGCGGTTAATAAATAAGCTTAAATTCTGCATTCATAAAATATATTCTGCCGCTTTTCCACACCGGAAAGCATCGCATCAATCCGACTGTCTTCCTGTGCCTGGGCAATTCCGGCCGAAAGCGCAAAACAGAGACCCTTGCGATCCTCCGACGGGTCAAAAATCGCATCCGTATTCAGATTGCGGGAAAGCTTCTTGCAAAACATATCCGCCTGATCAGCATCCGTATCCGGCAAAACCACCATGAGTTTATTCATGTCGTAGCGAAAACAGGTGTCGGTCAGGTAAGTGTTATTTTTTACAAAAGTGGCAAAATTTTTCAATGCGGTTTGACTGGCCACGTGGCCGGCAATCCGGTCGACGTCTTCCAGATTTTCGACTGAAAGCAATACAATCGAAAATGGCCGCGCATGACGCTGCAGCCGGAACATTTCCCGAGCCAGGCGTTTCTGGCCCAGGGACTGCGAGGCAATGCCGGTCAGTTCATCATGCGGGCTTTCCAGTCCCTGGATAAAACTTCTCACCACCGGATCTGCACTCTGCTGGATCTCTTCGGGAGTTCCCTCGAAACGAATCCGTCCGCCGTCAATCATGGCAACCCGTTGGGATATAAAAAACACATCGGGAATTTCGTGGCTGACGATGATACTGGTGAATCCCAACCGTTTTTGGTAGTCGGATATCATACTGTGTACCGCGGTTTTCCGGATCGGATCAAGACCGGTGGTCGGCTCATCAAATAAAACAATTTCCGGATCGGTCACCAAAGCTCTTGCCAAAGCCACCCGCTTCTTCATTCCTCCGGAAAGCTGGGACGGGTATTGATTATCAATCTTATGCAGATCCAGCTGATGCAGCTTTCCCCGAACCCGCTGGTTGACTTCCGTTTCGCTGCAAACTGAGTTTTCGGTCAGCGGTAGAGCGACATTTTCAAAAACGGTTAAAAAATCAAAGAGGGCCGTATCCTGAAAAACATAGCTGAATTTTCGTTTCAGCGCCTTGCGCTCAATCTTTTTCATTGCGGCCAGCGCTTTGCCCTCGAAAAGCACCTGACCGGAATCCGGTTCAAGCAGGCCGATGATGTGCTTGAGCAGTACGCTTTTCCCCACACCGCTCTGCCCGATAATGGAGGTAATCTGTCCCCGATAAATGCGGAGATTAACACCGTCGAGAACCTTGTTGGGGCCGAGCCATTTTACCGTATCTTTTAATTCAATAAGCGCTGGAGCCATAATTTGAAACGCTCAATTATTCGTTATTTGTTACTGGTTAACAGATAACGCCCAGTTGGTTTTTAATTCAATTGGGCTTATAGTAGAAATGAAGTCAGCACATAATCCGCGACTAAAATCATTACACAGGAAAGCACGACGGCTGATGTCGTTGACATGCTGACACCCTTGGCACCAAATTCTGTGCGGGTATGGGTGAAATATCCCTGGAAACAGCAGATCGATACGACGATCACCGCAAATACGATTGATTTTATAAACCCGCCGGCGACATCCATCAGCGCCACGCTGGATTCGACCCGTGAGAAATACAGCTCCGGGTTTACGCCCAGCAAGACCGAACCGGTCAAATAACCACCCAAAATCCCGACCACGTCAAAAAGGGCGGTCAACAGCGGAAAGCTGATTAAGGCCGCAGCGATTCGGGGGCTGACCAGGAAACGGAGGGGATCAATGTCCATGGTTTCGAGCGCATCGATCTGCTCCGAAATGCGCATAATTCCGATTTCGGCCGCCATGGCAGATCCGCCTCTGGCAATCACCATCACGGCCGTGAGCACCGGTCCCATTTCACGAATCAATGATAGAGCCACGGCCGAACCCAGAACGCCGGTGGAACCATACTTGACCAGCAGGTAATAACCCTGAAGTCCCAGAACCATACCGGTAAATGCACCCGTAAGGCAGACCACAAAAATGGATTTCATACCGATAAAATAGATCTGCTGTAAAATCTTGTTGAATTGCACCGGCCGTGGGAAAATGAGCACAAAACCTTTAGCAAAAAACAGGGCGATTCTGCCCATATCCTTAACCGTGTCGATGGTATAGCGGCCGAGGGAGATCAGCGGGCTTTTAAAAGCAACAAACAGCTCCATAGAAAAGGTCCTGGTAGTGGAATGTTTCCGCAAGTAGGACAAGCATTTACCTGGGGTTTGCACGCGTCGGAGGTTTTCATGCAAGACTCAGGAAAAAATTTTGGGCCCACTATAGCAAATTGTATATCAGGTTTCAAGAAACGCAACGATTGACCATTGACGCTCCCAGCAAAAAAGGTTAACCAGTAAATCCGTTGAGCCGACCCAACGGATTTACTTTAGGTAACTTTTTAGACATGATTCGAGTAGAGAACCTGCACAAAAGCTATGGGGATTTAATCCTTTTCGAAGGGCTGAGCTTTGCCCTCAATGAAAGAGAACGGCTGGGCATTGTGGGTCGCAACGGTCACGGAAAAACGACGCTCTTTCGGATGATTTTGGGCAAAGAAAGTCCCGATTCAGGGTCTATCGTCATCCCCAAAAACTACCGCATCGGTTACGTTCGGCAGCACCTTGAATTCAGCCGCGATACGATTTTAGCCGAAGCTGTATCGGCTCTGCCGGAGACCGAAAAAGATCAGAACTGGAAAGCCGAAAAGATCCTTGCCGGACTCGGTTTCAGCCAGACGGAATTCCAACACCATCCCCGGGCGTTTTCAGGCGGGTATCAGGTGCGCCTGAATCTGGCCAAGGCCTTGATTGCCGAACCGGACCTTTTGCTGCTGGATGAGCCCACCAACTTCCTGGATATCACCTCCATTCGCTGGATCGAACAATTCCTGCGGAGCTGGCCCCACGAAGTGATGCTGATCACCCATGATCGAAGTTTCATGGATAAAATTGTCACCCATACCATGGGAATTCATCGCCTGCTGGTGCGCAAAATCCAGGGCAACACGGCAAAGTACTATGATCAGATCGCCATGGATGAAGAGGTGTATGAGAAAACCCGCATCAAGGATGAACGCCGGCGCAAAGAAATCCGGCAGTTCATTACACGCTTCAGAGCCAAAGCCAGACAGGCCAATCTGGTGCAGTCCCGCATCAAAACCCTGCAGAAGATGGAACAAAAACAAAAACTTGAAAGATTGAAAATATTAGATTTTTCTTTCAACAGCAGTCCGTTGCGCGCCAAACATATGTTCAGCGTACAGAATTTAAATTTCTCATATGATCGGGCAATACCCCTGATTCGCGATTTTAATGTTACCGTGGCAGCGGGGGAGCGAATCTGTGTGGTTGGCCCAAACGGAAAAGGCAAATCAACCCTGCTGAAACTGCTCGGTGGCGAAATCACGCCCCAGACCGGCAAAATCAACTACCATCCGGCGGTCAAAAAAGGCTTTTTTGAGCAGGGCAGCGTCAAAACGCTGGTTGATAGCCGAACCGTTCTGGAGGAAATTGTTTTTTCGAATCCGGATGGCGATTTGCAGCATGCCCGCAACGTCTGCGGGGCGATGATGTTCTCAGGAGATGATGCCCTCAAGAAGATCAGCGTTCTTTCCGGCGGTGAAAAAAGCCGGGTCGTGCTGGGCAAGCTTCTGGTGACCCCGGTTAATCTTCTGTTGCTGGATGAACCCACCAATCATCTCGACATGGAGTCCAGCGACGCCCTGCTGGCGGCAATCGACAACTTTGACGGCACGGTCATTATGGTAACCCATAACGAGATGTTTTTACACACTCTGGCCCAGCGACTGGTCATATTTCAAAATGATCGTATAGCGGTTTTTGATGGCAGTTATCAGCGCTTTCTGGACAAGGGCGGCTGGCAGGATGAAGATATGACGGCCGGCAGGAGCCGCCAACAGAACCTGAATGCTAAACCCGCCAAACGGACAAAAAAGGAATTGCGCCGCCAAAGATCGGAAATCATCTCGGAGCGATCCGGCATTTTAAAGCCTCTCCAGGAGCGCATCATCAAAGTTGAAAAACAAATGGAAAATAAAGAAGCCGAACTTGACCGCCTGAATCTATCCATGCAGCAAGCCGCCCAGGACCAGGATGGATTTCGGGTCACTGAAATTTCCCAGGCCCTGCATGCCTGCCAGCAAAAAATCGACCAGCTTTTTTCAGAACTGGAAAAATTAGCGCGCGATCTCGACACCCGCAACGCTGAATTCGAATCCCGTCTAAGCCAGCTGGATTCGGGCGAATAAATTGACAATACCTTAATTTAATGGTAGCAATTAAACCAAAGTCACTGGGGGAGCCGAATTACATCGGCTGAGAGGAGGCTTGATGCCTCGACCCCTGGAACCTGATCCGGATCATGCCGGCGCAGGGAAGTTGATACGTGCAACACGGTATTCCTTCCTCATCCTCCGGCAAAATTCTGTTTCGGAGGAATTTCAAAATGCTGAAAGTTTCAGGGCTGTGCAAACATTTCGGCGACCTCGCTGTACTTGAAAATTTCAACCTCACCGTCCCCCGCAGAGGCTTTACGATTTTAATTGGTCCATCCGGTTGCGGCAAGAGCACTCTTTTCAATGTACTTGCCGGCGTTTTGCCGCCAGAAAACGGAGAGATTTTTTGGCTTGAAAAAAGCTTGCCGCACCTGGGGAAAAAGGCTGCCTATATGCAGCAGAAGGATTTACTGCTTCCCTGGTTTACTTTGCTGGACAATGCCCTGCTTCCGGCAACGATTACCGGATCGGACATGACCATTTCAAATACCAAGGCAAGGAGACTTTTTAAGCGCCTGGGATTGGAAGGTTTTGAAAACTATCTGCCCGCAGAAACCTCCGGCGGTATGCGTCAGCGCTGTGCGCTGGTCCGAACCCTGATGTTTGAGCATGAACTCGTTTTGCTGGACGAACCACTTTCGGCTCTCGATGCGATCACCCGTACCAGTTTGCAGTCTTTGCTTCTTTTGCTTCAAAGCGAATTCAACAAAAGTATCTTAATGATCACCCATAATATTGATGAAGCCCTTATACTGGCCGACGATGTGCTGGTCATGAGCAAACTGCCCATGCGTATTTTGGAGCACTTGCACTTGAGCGGCCCCAAGCCCCGTCGCCTGAAGGATCCGGAGTTAATTGAAATCAAAGAACATGTCTTAAGCCGTCTACAGGATGAGCTGGAAAATGAAAACCTCTAGACTAATTGCGCTCGCCGGGGCGCTTACGATTCTGGCCTCCTGGGAAATGGCCTGTAGAGTCTTGGCGATACCAGATTTCATTCTGCCCATGCCGACCCAGATCGTCAGCGTGGCGGTATCTCAGGCCGGCCTTCTGCTTCCCCACGCCGGAATAACCGCATTGGAGGTGCTAATCGGGATTCTTATTTCACTGGCAATTGCCGTACCCCTTTCGGTTATTATGTTTGCCCATCCTTCGGTGGAAAATACGATCGCGCCTTTTTTGGTGGCCTCTCAGGCGGTTCCGGTTTTTGCGATTGCCCCTTTATTGGTTGTCTGGCTGGGCTATGGTATTGCCAGCAAGGTGTTGATGGCCGCGATCATCATTTTTTTCCCGATCACGGTAAGCCTGCTGGAAGGATTTAAAAGCTGCGATCAAGAATATCGGATTCTCTTTCACCTGATGGGCGCCGGATTCTGGAAAGCCATGCGTCTGCTATACTGGAAATGGGCATTGCCTCATTTTTTTGCCGGACTTAAAGTCGGAGTTTCAGTGGCCACTATCGGGGCTGTCATCGGCGAATGGGTTGGCGCGCAACAGGGACTCGGTTACCTGATGATTCAAGCCAATGCCAGACTCAGGGTGGACCTGGTGTTTGCCGCAATTATGTGGTTGTCCCTGATGGGTGTAAGCATGTGGCTATTTGTCGGGTTTCTGGAGAGAAGGGTTATCACATGGAAACAATTGTAAAAGGAGACAAAATGAAGAAAATAATTTTAAACTCAATTTTGTCGGTTTGTCTTATCTTAACCTGGACCTCAGCCATATATGCCGCCCAGACTTTTACGCTGATCCTCGATTGGTTTCCCAATGTCGACCATCTGCCCATTTATGTTGCCCGACAACAGGGTTATTTTTCTCAGGAAGGTCTAGAAATCAACATTATCAGCCCGTCTGAAACGGCAGATGCGCTCAAACTTGCCGCTGCCGGAAAGGCGGACATCGCTATTTCCTATGAACCCCAGACCATCATTGCCGCTGCCAGAGGTCTCGAAATCGTGACATTTGGACGTCTCATTGAGCATCCCTTAGCGACGCTGCTGTTTATGAAAGACAAGGGCATAAAAGTTCCTAAAGATCTGGAAGGCAAAAAGATCGGATACACGGTACCCGGCCTCATGGACATTCTTCTAGAGGCATTTGCCAAACTCAACCACATTGAACAGTATACACCTGTAAATGTCGGCTTTTCCATCGTCCAATCCCTTACAGCCGGGAAAGTAGACGCGGTCATGGGACCATTTAAAACCTATGAAACCGTCGAAATGCACCACAGGGGATATGAAGTCGCCTATTTCGAGCTGGAAAAGTGGGGGATACCCGATTATGATGAATTAATTTTTGTCACCAGCTTGAAAACCATGAAAAAGAATCGGGCGGCCCTGGAGACATTCAAAAAGATCGTCGATCGCGCCATCGTTTATGTTCGCGCAAATCCCCAAAAGGCGCTACAACACTATTTTGAGGAAGTACCGGAAGCAGACCGCAGGACCGAAACCGACGCTTTCAAACTAACGCTGCCCTATTATGCCCGCAGCCAGAAGATAGATGTAGAACGATGGCAGCAATTTGCTGATTTTGCTTTTAAGTATGGGTTGATAGAAAAGGCCGTGGATGTAAAAACCGTTTTGTGGCCGGCTGACCGTTGAACCTGTGCGCAAATTTCGATCGCCAAATTGTCTCAATATGATATATAACCTGAATCTTGCATATGAAAGCCTCCGACCCGTGCAACATTCAGGTATCATACTGCAATTCGGTTTTAATGATTTGAAAGAATGTTATGGCAATCTATGACTTAGACGCGATCTTGAACAGATACGGCGATGGTTTCCTGATTCTGGAATTTAATCATCTGTTTATATCATCTTCCATCCGAGAGGAAGTCTGGCTGCTGCAACGCCGGGCCGACTCTGTTCTGGTGGAAAACATCATGCGCGAGGCTGAAGAATTTAGCATATACGATGTAAAACCGGATAAGGATTTCGACACCTACTCCGGCGGCCAAAAAGCAATCCTGGCGTGTCTTCTGATGCTGGCGCTGATTCGCAGTCAGAAAATTCATGGTCTAAAATTGTTGCTGAATAACGTTCTGGACTCGCTGAGTGACGACAATCGATTGAAATTATTTGGAAAATTTAAAGAAATGCGTTCCAGCCATGAGATCAGGCTGTTCACTGATACCAAAGACCGCATTCAAGAGATATTTTGAAGGTATGGAAATAAAAAGGGGCACATATCCTTTAGCAAGGCGGGGCCTGAACTTTCGTCTGGCCGACGATCTCAATTTTAAAAACAGCGCATGTCGTTTCTATTTAAGAGGGGGCAACGGCTTTGGAAAAACATCCTTCCTGGAGAAAATAATCATCCCGGCACTTAAGGAAGACAAAGTTCCCTATATATATATCGGTCAGGATATTCGAACGCAACTCTATACCCTGAGAGCACTGCTATCGGTTCAGGGGATCAAAGTGTCGGATAATGATGAGGTCGAGCTTTTAAAGCTGTGGATCAAAAAAAGCCGCTCGGCAACCGTTTTTATATTGGATGAATTTGATAAATATTTTCCGGATTACGGATTCATCTTTGACTGGAGCAATGCGTTTATCCGCACCTACATCATCGTTACCCATCTGGGCGAGGGCCGGTCGGACGCCCTGTCCGCAAAATACCAGACCTGCAACGTAAGATTTGACCTGACGGATTTTGATGGTCACATTAAGAATATCAGTGTAAAGAAAGAGTAAACATGGTCCTTTTAAAACTTGGCATCATATTCACGCTCATACTCTCATTTTTCTGGCTATTTGTATTTGGACCTTTTTATGATCATATCGCAATTCAACTGGCTGTTTTTATAGGCGTACTCGGATGGAATACGCTGCGGTTTTCGTTGCAGGAAACGACTTCCCTGCTCAAATTCTGTTTTCCGTTTGTGTTTACGCTATTCATTTTCGGACTGATTTTTCACTTCACCCGACTGTTCGGCAGGCAGGATTGGCTAGCGGATTCGCTTATCAAATGCTTGGTGTTTCCCAGCTCGCTGGTTTATTTAAAAGTCGTGTTGAGTTACATAACCTACCTCGATATCATCAACCTTCCGATTTCCATGAAAAAACGGGTCGATTTAATTACAATAAAATCGGCATTCTCAAAAGGTGAAAAAATATTGCGCCGTTTTTCCTGGTATCTGAACACCTACCCGGAATTAAAATCAGGCAGCAATATCAAATATGCCTTAAAAAAATATGCCTGCCTCATAATCGCTCTGTATTTGTATCTTTATGAAGAAATTGAAAATTCAAATCGATTGCTCAGAAACCGGTATCAACATTTAAATGAGGCCAACAAATGAAAAATATTAAAATTGCTTTTATCGCACTTACGGTGGTTGTTGCCCTGATAACGCTTTTTATCAGGATTCCGCTGCCCAGGGGATATTTCAATTTTGGAGATGTCGCCGTGGTGTTTTCCGGTCTGGTTTTGGGAAGTCTGACCCAGAAACGAAATTTCTGGTGGGGTGCGGGCGCAGGCGGTATTGGCTCTGCGTTGGCGGATATCATCGGCGGGTTCGGCCTGTTTGCGCCAATTACCCTGGTCGCCAAGGGCGCTGAGGGCGGATTGTGTGCCCTGGCATCCGGCCGGCAGAAATTTAGCCGCTGGCTTTTGCTCTTGCTGGGCGGCGCTTCTATGGTCGCATGCTACTTTATTGCGGAAGCATTAATGCCCAACATCGGTCTCCAGGGAGCCGTATCCGAAATAATCCCCAACCTGATCCAGGCCGGCGGCGGCATTGCCGGCGGTTTACTGGCTTTTGCCGCTTATAAAAAGATTGTCAAGGATTAAGTTCAAGGGTTAGATAACAGAAGACAGAGGTCAGAGGTCAGAGATTATGACCGGAAATAATAAGCTACCTTCTGTTTACGGTACCATTGTTTCTGTCCTCTGTCATCCGTCGTCTGACAGCTGACCAAATTAGGACACTGCCGGCTGCAACACGCCGACTGAAAACGCCAGCATAAACTGCCCGCTATAATACAGGGGCAGGCCGATTAGCCGATTCAGAAATTCGGTCTTTAAAAACCGCTGTCGCGCAACAAAGACATCGGAAACATAAAAACCCAGGGCCCCGCTGAAAACCAGTATTCTACCCGATAAGGCCAAGCCACTCGCAGCCAGGACCGAGCAGGCGCCCGCGACCATTGCGGTGATCACCAGAATGTAGAAAATCACCGGAATCCTCATGGGACCCAGGTGTGGCCGCAACCACAAAAACACGCCGCCACTGGCCATCGCACTTATGGCCAATCCAATGCCGGCCCCCTGATTGATACCCGCCGTATAAAAAAAGGCGCCAATATAAAACAAATGTCCCAGTAAAAAAGAAACGAGACCGTAAAGAAACATCTTTTGCCGGGGTAACGCCAGGAATACATCGCCTCCCAGGCAAAAGAGCAAACCGGTCAGGATAAAGCGGTAATAGGGAACAATCGGGTGGGGCTGAATTACAGCACCAAAAATAAACAGGGAGGATAGAACGATTTTAACAGCCAGCTTGGCCTTAAGGACCTCCTTTTTTTCAGCATAAAGGAGTCCCCCCAGCAAACCTGCGGCAAGCACAACGATCGAAATCTTCATCACATTTTGTTAATTATTTGTCCGCAGATTTTATCGACTCAGGCGATTTTGTTATCCGCGGATTTCGCAGATTTCCGCAGATTATAATTAGGTTAAAAAAACATTAAAAAATATAATTAAATTACACAAATTATATTCTCTATAAGTGAACTTTTAAGACTTATTCTTTATTAATCTGTGGAATCAGCGGGCTTTATTTTATTTTTGAGCCTAATCTGTGTTAATCTGCGTAATCTGCGGATTATTATATATTCTGCAGATCGCTTTGAGCCTTGAGCTTTGTGCATTGAGCTTCATACGCCAATTTGTCTACGGATCCCATCAAACCAATCCTTGATCGAGCATCGCGTCCACCACCTTCACAAAACCGGCAATATTGGCGCCGTTCACATAGTTGCCGGGTGTGCCGTACTGTTCGGCTGCTTCCAGCGAGGTTTGGTGAATGCTTTTCATGATCATTTTCAGCCGGTTGTCGACTTCCTCGCGCGTCCAGCCCAGTCGCATGCTGTTCTGGGTCATTTCAAGGCCCGAAACCGATACGCCACCGGCATTGGCGGCTTTGCCGGGTCCATACAACAGTTTTTCCTGCAAAAAGAGATCGACACCCTCGGGTACGGTGGGCATATTGGCCCCTTCGGAGACAAGAAAAACACCATTGCGGACCAGATTCTGAGCATCCTTGGCATTTATCTCGTTTTGGGTGGCACTGGGGAAGGCGCAATCGGCTTTATGGTTCCAGAGGGGATTATGATCTAAGGCCGGATCAACGGCGGTGTAAACGGCCGATGAATATTTGTCGGCATATTCCTTTATCCGGCCCCTGCGGACGTTTTTGAGCACCTTGATATATTCGAGCTTCTTGCTGTCAATACCGCTTTCATCGAAAATATAACCGGAAGAATCCGAAAGGGTGACCACTTTAGCCCCCAGTTCAATCAATTTTTCAGTGGTAAACTGGGCCACATTGCCGGATCCGGATACCAAACAGGTTTTGCCCTGGAGGGAATCGTTGCGGGTGGCAATCATTTCAGACGCAAAATAAACCGATCCGTATCCGGTTGCTTCGGGACGGATCAAACTCCCGCCCCAGTTAAGGCCTTTGCCGGTTAACACGCCCGTAAATTCATTCCGCAGTTTCTTGTACATGCCGAACAGGTATCCGATCTCCCTGGCACCCACCCCGATATCACCGGCCGGAACATCGGTGTCGGGCCCGATATGGCGGAAGAGCTCGCACATAAAACTGTGGCAAAAGCGCATGACTTCGTTGTCTGATTTCCCCTTGGGGTCAAAATCCGATCCCCCTTTCCCACCGCCCATGGGCAAGGTGGTCAGGGCATTTTTAAATACCTGTTCAAAGGCAAGAAACTTTAGGATGCCCAGATTGACCGAGGGATGAAAGCGCAGCCCTCCTTTGTAGGGGCCCAGCGCACTGTTCATTTCAATTCGAAATCCCCGGTTTACCTGGATCTCTCCCTGGTCATCCATCCAGGGTACCCGGAAAATAATGACCCGTTCCGGCTCAACGAGCCTTTCCGGTATTTTCGCCTGGCGGTAAATCGGGTTCTGGTCTAAAACCGGTTTTACCGATTCCATAACCTCATTGACGGCCTGATGAAATTCCTTTTCCTTTGGATCCCTGTTTATGACAACCTGTAAGATATCTGACATATGTCCTCCCTGAAAGTTGAAGCCCCACTTTCACTTAAAAATGATTTTACATGCCCAACCAGGTAAATCCGGTTATTTTTCAAGAACATTCCCCGCAGCAACCGTGCTTGCGGAATGTGGAAGTATAAAGACACGATCAATCGATTCGCCATCTATATCGGCGAGGTATTTTTTTCTCCAATCAGTTCAATGTCCGGAGTGTATTTGACCACTTTGTTGCGACCGGTCCTTTTGGCCGCATACATGGCTGAGTCCCCTTTCTTAATGAGGTCTTCCAGGTCCTTGCCATCGAAAGGATAGGTGGCGATCCCCAGACTGATGGTAATTGGCGGCAAATTATCAAATTTAAGTTCCGCAAATTGTTTTCTTAAGCGCTCGGATAGAATATAAGCAGCATCTTCGGCCGCTTCGGGTATCATGATGACAAACTCATCACCGCCATATCGGGCAACTACGTCGACATCCCGGATGTTCTGTTGCAGAAACTTGCCGACCGCATTTAAAACGCGGTCGCCGGCATCATGACCGTAAGAGTCATTTATATTTTTAAATCCATCCAGGTCTGCCATGACAATCGATAGAATATTATTGTAACGCTCGGCCCGAACGAGCTCCTCTTGCAGTTTAACCATGAAATATCGCCGTACATAGAGCCCGGTCAAAGAATCGGTAACGGCCATATCCCATAGCTGGGCTTTGTTAATGGCCACCGCCGCCTGATCGGCGACAGCTTTCAGCATTTCCACATCGTCGTCCGTAAATTCCTTACCATGGCGCTTGTTGGTGACGTTAATGACACCGATAACATCATTGTAAACGATCATGGGGATACAGGCAATCGAACGCACGTAAGAGGTGTCAGAGTCGACAAAAATTCCATCTTCCTTAATATTATTGACCACAATGGGCTTGGCGTTCAGAAAAACCCGACCGGCGATGCCTTCACCCGGTTTGAAACTGCGGCACTCGATTTCATTGTTATTTACTTTTTCCTGAAAGGAATCGTCCTCCAATCCGGCCAGAACCCGGATATTCAGCTGATCTGTCTCCATATCATAGAGCATGAGGGATCCTTTTTCGGCCGAGGTGATCTCAATGGCCTGACCCAAAATAAACTGAAGCAGTCTTTTCAGGTCACTGATATAATTCATGGCCTTGCCGATACTGTAGAGCAGTGACAGATTCTGGAGGGTTTTGTCCAGGTCTTCCTTTTCTTTCTGGCGCCTCTTATAAAGGCGGCAGGTGTTGAAGCAGACGGCGGCATGCGCTGAAATCTGTTGAAGGAAGTAAAGGTCGGAATCATCGAAATGCTGGCCGGCACCTTTGGATCCAAACGTCACAAGGCCGACCAGTTCATTGCCCATGCCCAGGGGGGCCCATAGCCTGGACCGAAGATTTTCAAGTCCGAGCTTTTCAAATTCTTTCGAAAATAGCGGATTGCCGGCACCGTCGCTGACCGCAAAGACCTCGCCGCCTAAAATAGATTTCCATAGGCCGCTTTCATTTTTGGGGATCTGAAAATTCAGCTTCCCGAGGCCTTTACTGAAAACAAGCTCCAGCGCATCTTCGGTTTTGCGATAATGAAAAATCGCCAGCTCGTTGACCGCAACCTTCTTCTCTATGACATCCGCAAATACCGCATACAATTCTTCAGGATCCAGGATGTTACTCAATTTCCGACAGGATTTCAGAATTTCCGTCTGTTCTTCCGGTTGGAGCCTGATCGGAAGCCCGGATGCCTTGGCGTTTTGCACAGAGCGTTCGGGATTTTTTTTGTCTTTATTGGCCTTCATGAGTTTAACTTTACCGCTTTTAGTACAAGATTGCAAATATTTATGGCTTCATGAAGGCAATCTTGCCCGGGGAAAATTTCGATCAAAAACCGCGGGAATTTGAAACTTTGTACTTGACTATGTGTGATTTTTTAAGGAAAAGCCATGCAGCCTCTTTGGTAAAATACGCTGTGGCTTTCCCGACCGAATTTCGGGAGAGTAATTTAAGACGATAAACGGAGCTTTTGTTGATGAACGGCCCTTTGTTAGCCCTTCTGTCGGCTTTTTTTTTCGCACTTCATGCGGTTTTTGTCCGCCGCGCCGTACTGGGCGTTGAGGATTCGAGTATCGGCATACTGATCAGTGTACCGCTCTCCCTGCCGATTTTAGTACCCATTGTCGCGTACAGTGACCAACTCCCCAGCGTCATCCGTTTTCCATGGCAGAGCTATCTCTGGCTGTCAGCGGCGGGGATCTTTTTCTTCGTGGTCGGACGGACCCTGATCTATCGGTGCTCCCAGCTGCTGGGTGCAAACATTAGCAGCATTTTGATACGAACAAGTGTACTGATCTCGGTAGTTATCGGCATCGTGTTTCTGAAAGAGCCGTTAAGCTGGCGCATCGCCGCCGGGGTCATGCTCATCACGATGGGCATTATGCTGACCGGAACGAGCAAACAGATGTTTCGCGGTGACGACGGCAGTCTGTCAAAAATACCTGCCACGGCACTTTTGCTGGGTCTGGGCTGCGGATTTTCTATCGGGATTTCATTTATTTTTGCCCGGCTGGGCCTCAAAGACCTCAATGCACCCCTGGCAGGCGTGCTGATCTCTTATATTGCGGCCACATTTTTTCTGGCGTTTTTTCTTTTTAACCGCCGGAAGCGGCGCCTGCTTTTTCAAATACCGGGCCGCGTCGCCCGTTTATTCTTTTTAACCGGGATTTTGAGTCTTGGCGCCAATATCGCCCGTTTCGCGGCGCTCAGCCTGGCACCTGCAAGCATCGTTGCGCCGCTTGTCTGGACGTACCCGATTATTCTGCTGTTTTTTTCATTTCTGCTGAACCGCAAAATTGAAATATTTAACCGGGTCGTGGTTTTCGGAACGATTACGGTTGTGGCCGGAAGCCTTTTGCTTATCTGATCCCAGATAGTGAGTCACAGTGCCACAGGATAGATTCATAATGGATTTATGCCGGCTGCAGAACCAGTATGCTGACTGATTCGATGAGGTCTTTGGCCTTTTCGCGATAAGACAGCATATGCGGCTGCTGGAAGTGCGCCTTCAGCGACTCAACCCTGTCCCAGGCCTCAACGATCGTTACCGCGTCATCGCCGGTCTTCTGATGAATCTCGATATCGGTCTTCATATCGATGGTCGGCTCGTACACCAGGCAGCCCGCTTCGCCCTTTACATTTGAAACGTTACCTTTCAAGATTTCCAGATATTTGTCGCGACATCCCGGTTTCGTGTTGACCGTTGCAATTACATGAATCATGCCTTACTCCTTTCGCGGTTTCGGTTTATTGTTTTTTTAAATGGACGAATCTTTAGCGGCCAGCATGAACCGCTTCCGATAGTCTGCATATTGATCGGCACGAATGATATCCTCAAGCATTCGGGTCGAACCCATCTGTTCTTCGAAAGGACCCCATTCGCGCTTTTCCTTAAGGTAAGATAATGAATCGTGCAGCGTCTTTACGACAATCATAAACGGATATTTTGCCAGTACCGTCATCGAAAACCCGATTTCTTGCAGAATATCCAGGCCGCTTTTGCCCGCTTCGGGCTTCGGCAATCCGGAACTGATCGCCGGAAGTGAAATATGTTTTCTGATTTTTTCCAGATCTTCTCTTTTCTGGAGTCCGGGGACAAAAATAGCGTCCACACCGGTTTCCTGGTAGGCGCGAACGCGTTCAATGGCCTCATTTATACCGTAAAAGCGAAACGTGTCCGTGCGTCCGACGATAACAATTTCAGAGTCCTTGCGGGCCTCCACCGCCGCTTCCAATTTGCCGCACATTTCCTGAGTCGATATGGCGGAAGGACCCTTTGAGCCATAGGGACGCGGCAGATCGGTATCTTCAAGCGTCAGCGAGGCAGCGCCGGCAGCTTCAAATTCCCGCACACAGCGCATCACGTTCAGGGCGTTTCCGAAGCCGTTGTCACAGTCCACCTGAAGGCTCAGGGTCGTGCAACCCGTAATTCGTTTGGCCAGCTGCGCCACCTCCGTCATCGTTACCAGTACCAAATCCGGAAAGCCGTGCAGAGTGGCTGCGGCTACAGAACCGGAAAGCAAGGCGGCCTCAAAACCCGCAATCTCAGCTATACGAGCCGATACCGCATCATAGACAGCAGGCATTATTATCGTTTCTTTGCTGGTTAGCATTTTAAGTAAACGTCTTCTTTTCTCTATAGCCTTCATATGCTGCTTCCTCTCCTGATTCAAAGGTTCAGAGGTTCAAAGGCCTGTTAGATTGGTTTCATTAGTTTCATTGGTTGATTTGGCTGATTTAAACCGAACCCATTGAACAAATTTAACCAATAAAACGAATACAACAAGCAGCCCACTGCGGCTGATAGGAACCCTGAACCTCTGAACCCAAGAAATGACACCTAATATAAAACCGTGTTATGTAAATTACTTACAGGACGCAAAACGAGAATCGATTTTAAAATTTAATCTCCTTTTATATCACTATATAACTTCTCCAAGCCCTTTTTAAAGGTTTCCTCCCGCTGCTTGGCCCAATAGGCGCCGCTTTTGGTATCGGCATGATAAAATCGGTCGAAAGATTTATCCGCTACGGCTTCATGTTTTTCCAGCCCGCTTTTAATCAGCCGTGACATGTTTGCGCGGATGTCGGTCAGATAATTTCCGAGTTTACCCAAGATCTCTTTGCCGCCGATATTGCCGTGTCCCGGCACGATCCTGTCGACCGGCAGGCCTTGGATCCAATCCAGCGCCCGCAGCCAGTCATCGACATTGGCATCGCGCATTCCGGGACAGGGGGATTCGATCACGATATCACCAGCAAAAACGACTTTCTCTTCCGGAATGTAAACAACGCTGCAGGCCGGGGTATGACCGCCGAATCGACGGATCTCAAAAGTCAGCGGCGGCAGGTGCAGATACAGGCCATCGTCAAAACAAATCTGCGGCAATGGGATAACCGCCGCTTCGATGGTGGCGGCTTCATCCCGATGGCCCTGGTCTCGCAGCGTTTCGGTAAAAATCTTTTTGGAAAAGGAATCGCGGCCTTTGGTCCGCAAGATTTGATCGTAAACCAGCTGCGGGGCAATAAAAGTGCAATTCTCGACAAAAGCGGCGCCGGTAACGTGATCGCCGTGATAATCGGTTGAAATCAGAAACCGAATGCCGTGCGGGCTTAGCGGTGCGACTTCTGCCTGCCATTTGCGCGAGTCGGTCGGTCGGACCGGGCAATCCAGCAGTACGATACCCGCCTCCGTAATTGCGGCCCCAACGTTGGCCCATAGAAAATCGGTTTCCACTAACAGATGGTCACTCAGGCGAATCATTGTTTCCTCCCTCCGGCGACAGCGCGCATCGTCAGTCACAAGGTCATGACGGATCGGTCAGCGCTTCTTTTCACTCTGGCGCGGTGAGCGGGCTAAAGCAGTTCGTAAATATCGACAAAGGCACCCACAATGGCGGCTTCGTCCAGATGGCCGACAAGTATTTCCGGGTCGGTGGCACCTACATCCGGCCCCAACGCCAGGTGAAAATGAGCGTAAGGCCGGGGTTTATCCCAGGCCACGGTTTCCGGAACCGCATTGGGGCGCGCCGATGGCCAGGTCAGGTTTCCAATGGCAAAAAATTCTCTTTTCTGCCCGAGTTCCCTTCTGTCCAGATCACCTTCTATGCTTTTAAAACCGGTAATCATACTTCCTGCGCTCAGGGCGCCGATGACAAAAAGCGAGGCTTCCCGGATATTTTCTTTTTCAGCGAGTTTATATATTTCTTCAAAAAAGTCTTCGCCTACCTTCAAATTGGCCCTGAAAACCCGGCCGATTCTTTTTTCCTGGACGTCCATGAAATTCCTCTCTTTTTCGCTTTTTCACCGCGACACGCTTCGTAAATGGCCGACCGCCGGCCTCTGTACCGCCGGGGCGGGGCGGTCACCTGTTCTTCAAATAATCGGGAAGTTCGGCGACTTTTTCCTTTCCCAAAACCGCTTCAGCCACATAAACATTGGTCGATCCATGACCAACCAGCACATAGTCATTTTTCAGGGCATGCTTTACTTCCGGCAAAGCAGCCACTGCTTTTCCGATCAGCCTTTTGGATTCAGCCGGTGTCAGGACAAATAAAGCTCTCATTGTACCTCCTTCCGCGTGTCGGCGGTTGGCAGACTTGGCAAGTTAGGATGATCGACACAAGAAGTAATCCAAATCATCATGATTCTATGGGGACGTCTTATCCCTTAAAGCCGCCAGAATTTTGTCGGGCGTAACCGGCAGTTCCTTGATGCGGACACCGATGGCGTTGTATATGGCATTGGCAATTGCCGGGGCGGTCGGGGCGGCTGCAGGCTCGCCGATTCCTTTGGCGCCGAAAGGCCCCTCCTTTTGAACGGATTCAACCAGGATGCTAACAATTTCCGGCAGTTCCTGCATAGTGGCCAGCTTATAGTCCGCCAGGGTATCGTTTAGAATACGCCCGTTATTCATTTTAAACTCTTCATACAGCGTATTGGAAAGCCCCATGATGACGGCGCCTTCGATCTGCTGTTCACATCCCATCGGGTTAATCGCCCTGCCCACATCATGGGCGGCGACGACCCTGAGCACTTTAACGATGCCGGTTTCAATATCAACTTCTACTTCAGCAGCATGGGTGGCAAATTTCCAGAAAATGCTGCTCATTTTTTCGACCCCGGGTGACGCTTTCAGCAGGGGTGATCCCTCCGGTGTGTATTGTCCTTCAGCCAGAATGGTGCCCCCCCGGCCGCCATACTTTTTGGTCATAATGTCCTTGATGGAAAACTGATGGCTGCCCTTGGTGTCCACAATCCGCCCGTCTATCAGATCAAGACGGTCGGCCGGCGTATCCAGGACCTCGGCCGCCAGCGCTATTATTTTCTGCCGGGCCTTGTGGCCGGCCAGATGAACGGCATTGCCCATATGAAAGGTGGTCCGGCTCGACGTCACCCCAAAATCGTATGGCGAATAGGAAGTATCCGAATGGGGTACGGATACGGATGCCACCGGCACACCGATACTGTCGGCTGCGATTTGGGCCAGGACTGTTTTTTGACCGGCGCCGATTTCAACCGAACTGCAGATAAGCACCACACTGCCATCATAATGCACCTTTATAAAACAGCTGGAATTCGAAGGTGTTGCCGTTCCCTTGATGGTTACGGCCATCCCTTTACCCCGCCGGATATTTCCCTGCGGGGTTTCTTCGGTTTCATTCCAGCGAATTTCAGCGCAGGCTCTTTCGATGGTATCTTTTAAACCAACACCCTGTAAAACCTGTCCGTTGATATATTTATCGCCTTCCATGTAAATATTTTTCAGGCGAAATGCCAAAGGGTCCATCCCGAGTTTTGCGGCCATGATATCCATCTGGGATTCGCAGGCCATGGTTGCCTGAGTGGTCCCGTACCCCCGATAGGCACCGCTGATTTCTTTGTTGGTATAGACCAGTTGCGAAAACAGCTCCAGATGGGGGATCCGGTACGGACCAAAAATGGTGAGAACGCCCCGCACCGCCACATCCGGCGCTTTGGAGCTATAGGCCCCGTTGTCCAGCAGCAATTCCGCTTTGCGGGCCTTAAGCGTTCCGTCCTTCTTTACGCCGGTGGTCAGCTTGATAAAGGCGGCGATCCGGATCTGTGAGGCGCAAAGTTCTTCTTCGCGTGAGAAGATCATCCTGACCGGCCTGCCTTTGGCAAATTTAGCCAGAGCGATGGCAATGGCTTCGGCAACCAGATTTCCCTTGCCGCCGAACCCGCCGCCGGTATAAGGCGATATAATCCGGATTTTATTCTCGGGGATATTCATGGCATCGCTGATTTCTTTGGCCCGGCGATGGGGCCCGTCCGTCGGTGACCAGACGCTTAGCCTGCCATCTTCGTCAGAAAACTGGGCAATCCCGACATGCGTCTCCATCGGCGTATGCGCAACGGCATGGATATAAAATTCGTCTTCAAAGATTTCATCTGAATCCGCAAATCCTTTGTCGATGTCCCCCAGCGCATATTTGCGGACGGTACAGATGTTGGTCCCGGGAATGGCGTTGTAAAATCTGGCGCCGTGGTAGTTTTGCATATCGGCATGAATGACAACGGCGTCTTTGCGGACGGCTTCGCGCGGATCGAAAACGGCCGGAAGCGCGTTGTATTTTACGGCTATTTTTTCGACAGCTTCCTGGGCCGCGGCCTCGGAATCGGCGGCAACGGCTGCGACCGGCTCACCGATATAACGAACCCGGTCGATGGCCAGAAACGGTTGATCCTTGATCATGGTCCCGAAAATAAACGGAAAATCTTTACCGGTGACGACCGCCTTCACGCCGGGGACTTTCCAGGCCGCCGATGTTTCCAGGTCAACAATCTCGGCATGCGCCAACGGACTTCTGAGGACCGCCCCGTGGAGCATTCCGGGAAGCTCAATGTCACCGCAATAGATCGCTTTTCCGGTAACCTTATCCAAGGCGTCTATTCTTGGAACCCGTTTGCCAACATGGGTCTTCATGATCGTTCCCCCGCATGTGTTATTTTTCCTGGTCTATGGTTTCAGGTGTTCATCTCCTGGTTCAAAGTACAATGTTTGTTAAATTAGTTTCATTTGTCTCATTGGTTGAATTGGTTGGCTTAAACCGAACCAATTGAACAAATTGAACAAATTAAACCAATCAAACCAATACAACGCTTGCCCAACACATGACACTGCAAATAGAACCGTGTTTTGTAATTTGCTGTGAGACGCTATATTTGTATGATCTTTACCCGGAGGACGTCCGCTTCGGCATCTTTGCGAAAAGGCCCATCTCCTCCCAGGCCGCCAGCACTTCTCTGTATCCGCCGGGAACCTTCCCCTTGAAAAAAGCCGGCAATTCCAGGGAGTCGAGCCACTTCAATCTTGCAACCGTTGCTGCGGTCATGATCGGATCGACTCCGATTTGCTCGAGGAGTTTTGCAGATGCCTCCATTTCGACAACTCTGCGGCCGGCATAAATTGCGCTGCTGCCGACACTGCGATCGATATAAGCCCTTAGCCCTTTCGTATAGAATAGCTCGAGCGCTTCAAGGACAGCATCATCGACATCGAAATAGTGCGAAGCCAGCAGCATTTCGGCCAGAAGCGAGCCGAACCCTTTGGTTGCCACGCTGAGGATCAGCTTAACGGCCGAAGCCTGTCCTGCTTCACGACCGACGGCTTTTACATTCATTCCGATTGCATTCAGGCGCCGGGCAACTGTCTCCGCCTGATTTCCGGCAACATATATCAATACTTTGTGACCATGCACCGGCAAAGCCCCCATCATGGCGCCATCCACAAAATGCGCCCCGCTTGCCTTGACCATTGCAGCTGCCGACTTCATATCTTCCGGAAAGGAGGATGTCAGGTCCAGGTAAAACTGGCCCGGCTGGAGGTGTCCTAACAGCTTCCGGGACACCTCAAGCGACACCCCCGGCGGCACGACGGAAAGAATCCAATCTGAATTTTCGGCCAGGGCTTTGAGGCCCCGGGTCACCTCGACGCCGGTTTCGGCGGCCCTGTTTTCCAGCAGGTCGGTGTGTGCGATGTCATATAAAAACATTCGCCTGACACCCTCGGAACGTAACCCTTTGGCAATCTCAAAACCGGCCTCCCCGAATCCGATAAACCCGACCGATACGTTTTCGATCATAGCCTCTCCTTGGCAAAACACTCAGGATGGCACGCGGCCCATCTCCTCAAGCTCGGCGGCAATATCCTCGAGCCCCAGCTCAACCAGTTTGTTGCGGGTCGGCAAGCCGGTTGTTTGGTCCCAGCCCCTGAACCGGTAGTAGTCATTCAGCATTATTTCCAGATTAACGACCTGCCCTTTGGCCGGCCCATCCGGCATCGGTTCCGCGAGCATCCTGCGGGGCAGGGTATCATCTTCACGGGTTAACCCCTCCCGCACATTGAAGGCCCTTTCGGTACTGATAATGCGCTCGCCGATATGCAGGAGTTTCTCTGTATTGATGGCGTTGCCGGTTACGGCATTATAAAATTTAGCCAGCATTTGCGGTACCGAAAACATCCAGGGGTAGATGACGAAATGGCAGATCTCCAGTGAATTCTTAAACGCCTGAAGATCTTCATGCCAGACGACAAGTTCCCCTTTACCCTCCTCCAGCAGCGGATTGGTGGGATCCTTATATTTTTGGAGGATATGCTGAACGGCAGTATCCCAGTCACCCGCCGGCATCGTTTCCGGAAGATGTGCCCGGACATGGCAGGGACCTCTGCTGGAAACGGCATACCCCAGGCCCCAGCCCTTGGAAGCCCGCGGATCGCGCATCGCAAACGCCTGGCCCTTTGCGTGCATCATATACTTCTCGGTGTCCCGGCCAATCATCTCAGCCGCCTTTTTCATCCCGTTTGCAAAGACATCCCCAATTCCCTGCCGCCTGGCCGTCATCTCGATCAGCTCAAGAATGGCGTCGGCATCCCCCCATTCCAGTTTCAATCCGCCCGTATCGGTCTCGGTCAGGAGCCCCCTGTTAAAAATCTCCATGGCATAGGCGATAATACCCGACATATCGAAATAATCGACGCCGAGCCCGTCACAGAGTTCACTGGCCCTGAACATCAGGTCCAGGCGATCACACCCGATTTTAGCGCCCAGGTCACCCAGATTTGAAAGCTCGCCTCCGCAGCCGTAAGCCCCGCTAAAAATCCCCTCCGGAACAACAAACAGATGGTCACAGCCGACCGGACACGAAAAACAGGCTTTCTGTTTGACGAAGTAATCCTCTATGTTTGCGAGCATCGATCGCCGGAATTTTCCGCTCTGATAATTATGGGTCGGAAGCATGCCAAAGTTTTCATACCGCACCCAGCCTCCGGGCGGTCCGTACGTTGCACGCGAAGCCTTGAAGTCGATATTTTTATCCCAGGCCTTATGGGTTTCCCGAACCGCATCATGAAGCTGACGGGGGTGAGCGGCTTTGACCCCACCGCTTCCGCGCACAATGATGGCCTTTAGCCGCTTGGAACCGAACACAGCACCCTGGCCGGTTCTGCCCTGAGCCCTTCCCAGATCATTGACGAGATTGGCAAACCGAACCTGATTTTCGCCCGCGGGGCCGATGCTGATCACGCAGGCATCCGGATCGCCAAAATCACGGGTTAATTCCCGCTCCGTTTCCCGGGTTGTCTTTCCCCACAGATGCACGGCCGATTTCAGCTCGACACGATCCTCACTGATCCAGAGAGATACCGGTTGCTCGGACACACCCTCGACGATGATCATGTCATAACCGGCATATTTGATTTCCGCGCCAAAGGATGCACCGCTGTTGGAATCACCCAAAAATCCGGAGATCGGAGATTTCGATGTAACCGTAAAACGTTGACTTCCGGGTACAATGGTACCGTTGCAGGGACCGGTTCCGACGATAATTTTATTCTGCGGTCCGAGGGGATCGATGTCCGGGGCCAGCTCGTCATACAGTATCCTTGAGTTCAGGCCCCTGCCGCCCACATAAAGCGCCAACAGTTCCTCTTTAAGCGCTTCCTTTAAAACTGTTTTTTCGCTTAAATTGACTCTCAGAAGCGTTCCGATATATCCACTCATTCTTCATTCCGTGACAGGCAAATCCGACTTGATCAAAGGAGCCGGGAATTTGCCGATTTTGTTCTGCTTGCGGATCAGTGCCGCCGCCTGCGTGTCGACAACCGCCAGCGCATCATTCGGGCACCACCGGGCACAGGTCGCACAAAAATCACAATGGCAATCAATGGCGACAAGATTCACATCCATTTCTCTGTTGCGGATTAATTTGATGTGGGATTTTTGGGGATTGTATTCTCCAAACTTCACCATTGAACAGATCAGCTCACAGATTCTGCAGCCGCTGCAATGATCAGCGTCCAAAACCAGGTATTTATTCAAGTTTCTTTTAGACATACGCCCTCTTTTTAAAAATTACAGGCGACCCAGTGGTTTTCCAAAAAAGGTTTCAGGATCGGGTCGATATGATAGCATTCTTCCTTTGCTTCCGGACATCTGGGATGGAACCGGCATCCGCTGGGAATATCAAAAGGGTTGGCAATTTCTCCGGCCAGCGCGATTCTTTCTTTTTTTTCATTCGGATGGCTGGGCAGTGATGCCGAAATCAACGCCCGGGTGTAAGGATGGAGCGGATTTTTTATCAATTCCTGCGTTCGGGTAAGCTCGACTATTTTACCCAGATACATGACCGCTATATAGGTCGACATGTATGCCACCATGGCAAGATCATGGCCGATCAATAAATAGCTGAGACCCAGCTCCTGCTGAAGTCTCATCAACAGCTCTACAATCTGCAGCCGCACGGACACATCCAGGGCCGATGTCGGCTCGTCCAGTATGATGACCGTAGCCTGGGTTGAAATCGCCCGCCCGATCGCCACGCGCTGCCGCTGCCCGCCGCTTAATTCATGGGGATAGACATTACGGATACCGGCATGCAATCCGGCCATCTGCAAATATTCAGAGGCCATATCGTCAATTTCTTTGCGGCTGAGCTTCCCGGTTACCAATGACGGTTCGGCGATAATTTCTTTGACTTTGAGACGCGGGCTGAGTGAACTGTAAGGGTCTTGAAAAACGGCCTGAATTTTCTGACGATACCGTTTTAGATCGCTCCTATTAAAAGTGGTCACATCTTTACCTTCAAAAACAAGTTGTCCTTCAGTGGGGTGTTCCAGAAGCAAAATGATTCTTGCCAGTGTACTTTTGCCGCTGCCGGACTCTCCCACCAGCCCGACCACTTCATTGGCGCTCAGTTTTAGATCGACCCCGTCGAGGGCCTTGACATAGCCCACGACCCGGTCTCGAATAATACCCTTTTTCACCGGAAAATATTTTTTGATCTGCTGCAGCTCGATGGCCGGAATCTTTTCCTCAGAAGTCATCAACTAACTCCGACTTACGGGTTTCTGGATCAAACAACCAGCATTTGACGGTTCTGTCCGGGCTCAAGGCAATTTCAGGCGGCTCTTCTTGGGAACAAATTCCCATGTGCCGTTCACATCGCGGATGATAATGGCATCCCGGGGGCAGATTGGACAAATCCGGCGGTTCCCCTTTTATGGGACTTCGTTTGCTCAAGTCCTGCAGACCGAAAGCGGCATCCAGCAGTGCCCTGGTGTAAGGGTGCGCCGGATCGTCATAAATGTTCATCACCGGTGCGCGTTCAACCACTTTACCGGCATACATCACGATAACCCGCTTGCACATCTCGGCAACAATTCCCAGGTCGTGCGTAATGAACAACAGGGTGACACCCGTTTTTTTCTGCAGATCTCTAAGCAGGTTTAAATATTGAAGCTGAATCGTCACATCCAGATTGGTTGTGGGTTCATCGGCCATGATTAACTTGGGGTTGCAGCTCAAAGCGATCGCCCCGACAATTCGCTGCCGCATGCCACCGCTCATTTCGTGGGGATACTGTTTCATGCGGCTTTCGGGCTCCGGAATTTTGACATCCAGCAGGAGTTCTTTGATGCGGTTTTTAAGGGTCCGGTTGCGCAAACCCAGATGGTAATAGAGGGTTTCGCCGATCTGGTTTCCGATGGTAAAGACCGGATTCAGACTCATCATCGGGTCCTGTAAGATCATGGCTATTTTCTCCGCCCTTATCTTCGACATCTGCGTTCGATCTTTCTGGAGCAGATCTTCTCCGTCAAATAGAATCTTTCCGCTTAAAATCGAGGCGGTTTCCGGAAGTACGCGCAGGATGGAAAGTGCCAGGGTGCTTTTGCCGCAACCGGATTCACCGATAATGGCCACCGTATCGCCGGCGGTCACGGCAAGAGAGACCCCATCGACCGCTTTGACCGTTTTCTTTTCAAAACCGTCAAATACGGAAAAATAGGTTGTCAGATTTTCAACCTCCAGAATCGGTTTTGCCTGCATGCCCGTTTATAAAAGACTTTGCTGGTGGGGGTCCAGACGGCGGCGCAACCAGTCCCCCAGAAGATTGAAAGACATCACCAGCAGTGCGATTGCCAAACCCGGAAAGACGATCAGCCACCACTGGCCGGTAAAAAGCCCTGCCCGCCCCTCGGAGAGCATCAAACCCCAGGCAGGTTTGGGAGGCGGCACGCCAACCCCTAAAAAGGTCAGGCTGGCTTCCACCACAATGACCACCCCGATCTGCAGGGAAGCCAGCGTAATCACAGAATTCATAACGTTCGGCAGAATGTGTTTGCGGATGATCCTCAACTTAGTGCTCCCGGCAATGGTGGCCAGATGGACAAATTCCCTTGATTTCAGACTGAGGGCCTCACCGCGTGTAACCCGGGCATAACGGGTCCAGTAAATCAAGCCCATAATGATGATGATATTCGCCACGCTCGGCCCCAGCACAACCGCGAGTAAAGTTGCGAACATGATGGTGGGGATACTCAGCCAGGCGTCGGTAAAGCGCATCACGATCTGGTCAATCCAGCCGCCGAAAAATCCGGCACAGATTCCGACCAATGTTCCGATGCAGGCGGATAAAAAAACCGCCGAAAACGCAACCAGCAAAGAGACCCTGGCACCGAAAATCACCCGGCTGAGAACATCTCTTCCCATGGTGTCGGTTCCCAGGGGATACTTCAGCATGCCCCCTGTTTCGAAAACCGTGGGTAACAGACGCTCCCTGGGATCGCCGACCTCGGGATTATGGGGTGCCAGAAAATCTGCAAAAATGGCGGCCCAAAAAAGCATCACCAAAATAGCCGCCGGGATTTTGGGAATACCGCGAAAATATCGTTGCAATATCCGGCGCATATTTACGATCATTTTCATCCGCTAAAGCCCATAATGTTTCTAGAAATGGTTTCAAAACCCCATCTAATCATAACGAATTCTCGGGTCCAGATAGGCATACAAAATATCAACCAGCAGGTTCAACAGAACCATGAATATGGAAATAATCAGAACCACTCCCTGGACGACATTAAAATCCCGGTTTCCGGCCGAGGTGTAGAGCAAATACCCCAGACCCGGCCAGGCAAAAACGGTTTCAATCGGAACCGCCGCCGATATCATAATGACAACGTTCATACCGGCAAGGGTAATCACAGGGATCATGGCGTTTTTTAAAGCATGCTTGCCGATCACAAGCCACTCGGGCAGGCCCTTTATGCGGGCCAGTTTGATGTACTCCTGATTGAGAACTTCCAGGAGCGCCGAATAGGTAATCCGGGTATAGCCGGCGCTGAAATACCAGCCCAGTGCAAAGGCCGGCATAATCAGATGCTGAATTTCGCCGCGACCGGATGTCGGCAGTATGCCTAAAAGAACCGAAAACAGCAGCATCCCCAGCAGCGCGATCCAGAAGTTGGGCATTGACAGACCCAAAAGCGAAAACATTCTGACCGCGTTCTTGATCCACTTGCGCCGACTGGCCACCGCCAGGACACCCCCCGTGATGCCGATGGCCAATGAAATTAATTTGGCTGCCAGCAGCAATTCAATGGTAGCCGGTATGCGCTCCAGTATCAGCTGGGAAGCGTCGGTTCCCTGAAACAGCGACTGACCGAAATCACCCTTCAGCGAATTAACGATAAATACAACGTACTGCATGGGCAGGGGAAGATTCAGACCGTATCGATTTCTGATGACGTCCAGTTCTTCCTCGCTGGCACCGGGATCGGCCATCATCAGAACCGGGTCGCCGGATGCACGTGTGGCCAGAAATATCAGGACTGAAACAATCCAGACAACAATGACTCCCAGCAGGAGACGTCTGATGATGTATCTTTTCATACCTATTTTAGTGAAGCGTCCGGTAAGTCATTTGCAAAACGGATTCATTTTATGTGTCCGAAAAATACAGAGGACAGAATACAGAAAACAGATGACAGAAGAAAAGGGGGCAGACTGCTTTCTGTCATCTGACCTCTGTTCTCTGTTATCTGACCGATAACACTGAATTGCGACTCCCCTCCTGCCTGCGTGCAAAAGGGGAGTCGCTTTTAACCTGTAAAGATCTTGCGTTTTGCCGCTAACTTGTTCATGCTTTATTCATGCAACTGGAGATCTTCCAGCGGAGAAACAAACCAGATCGGAAACGGCTTTTTAATGCCGTACGGATCACCTTTGACGCGCGGTCCGATTCCTGCAGGTGACGTTGCCTGGGCGACCGGAATAAACTGGCATTTCTCATAAAGCATTTTCTGGACGTTGGTTATGATGTTATGTCGTTCCTTTGCATCGGACGATTTGTTGTATTTTTTCCATTCGGCCTCAATCTCGGGATAATTGCCGTAACCGGCAGGACCGAGCTGATAATTCAAACGTGCGGCGATCGTCGGAAAGGAATTGGAATCGACAAAAAGCCTGTTTGTCAATTTGCCGGCCTTGCGGTTACCCAGCAGAATGTTCTTATCGAGAATGGTGACCTTTACGTTGATCCCCACGGCTTTCCAGTAATTGGCGATCTGTTCACCCATGGCGACATAACCGGCGGGATAGGGATGAAAGATGCCACCGTCCAATCCGTTGGGATATCCGGCTTCAGCCAGAAGTTTTTTTGCCGCGGCCGGATCATAGGGATCGGGCGCACGGGGGACGACGTCTTTTCCGCCCGTCAATCCGATGGTCCCCATGGGGTCGCCGCCGGGACAGTGAATATCCGCAAGGCTCTGGCGATCCAGGGCCAGGCTGGCAGCCTTTCTAACACGCACATCGGCCCAGGGCGATTTCGGATTCCATTGGGCGGTATTGATGACCGTCCACGTGGATGAACTGGCCGGGTTGATCACCCGCAGCTTCGGATCGTCCTGCAGCTTTTTAAGGAAAACGTCCGTCATAAGCGTTGACAGATCCACTTCGCCGTTTTTGACCATGGCATAACGGGTGGCTTTTTCCTTGATAATGACCCACTCCATTCTTTTGACGCCCGGTTTCTTTCTCCAGAAGTCATCGAATCTTTCTGCAACCACTCTAACCCCGGGTTTGTATTCCACAAATTTAAAAGGCCCGCAGCCTACCGGGTTCTTTTTATATTCGGCGTCGCCGACTTTTTCGATGTGTTTCTTCGGAACGATCCAGGCAATCGTACTGAATCCCGGCAGGAGATAATCGATAAAATCCAGAAAGGGTTCTTTGAAGGTAATTCGGAACAGATAGGGGTTGACGGCTTCCAGCTTGTCGATTTTGCTCTGGAGCAATTTGACGTTGCCGCCCTTATAGCGTTTGAATGTAAAAACCACGTCATCGGCCGTCATTTCATCACCGTTGTGGAACTTGACGCCTTGCCTGAGTTTGAACTCATATACGGTGAAGTCCGCGTTATGGGTCCAGGATTCGGCCAGACCGGGGGTATACATACCTTCGGGCATGGGTTTCAAAAGCGCATCGTGTAACATATACAGATTAAAATAACCCGGTGCTCTCAGGTCCGTAATCGACGGGTCCATCCAGTTTGCTGAAACCCCCCAGTGCATGGTTCCTTTAAAGTGACCTGCCGGCCGACTTGCCAGCACCTGATTGGCCGTAAGGGCCACCATCATGAATGTGATGATCAGGGTTGCGATAGATAGTCTTTTGAGTTTAAGCCCCATAACTTCCTCCTTTCATTTTTGTCGGGAAGGGATACCCCCTTCGCAAACAATTTGCGGGTTATTGTTCTTTATCGGTTAATACCACCTCCTTTGCCCATTGAGATAACCGCCAGACTAACGTATTTCCATGACCGCATCAACCACTTTGCGCTTGGGCGGCTTCGGTGTCACCTTGGCCACACCCACCGGCACGATCGCCACCAGGTGCCAGTCGTCTCCGGCCTTCAGAATTTTTTCGATGCCCTCGCTCGCGATCAGGCAACCGGTGCCCCAGCAGGTTCCATAGCCCATCTCGGTGGCCGTCAACAGCATATTCTGGATGGCAGCGGCCACACTTTGAAGGCCCGGTAATGCCCTTAGTCGAAATTTTTCTTCAAAGGAAAAATTTTCTTTTGCCAGAATCTTATCCATGGGCGCAACATATTCACAGGTCAAAACCGCAATCGCCACCGGGGCCTCTTTGAACACCGTAAAGCCTTTGAGCATTGCCATGACACCCTTTTCGTTGCCTCCGGCGCCCGGCCATTTTGCAATCTCTTCCAGTTTGGTGCGCACCTCTGCGACCATTCGCTCGATCACGGCCCGCTCCCGGATGACGATGAACTTCCAGGGCTGCTTATTGAAGCCCGACGGCGCCCAGGTAGCCGCTTCGATGATACGCCGCAGATCCGCTTCGGGTACCGCCGTGTTTTCGTATTCCCTTATGGATCTCCGTGTCCGGATGGCCTCCATCAGTTCCATAGGTTTCACTCCCTTTTAGCTTTTTATTCTTTCCGATCGCATACCTAATATTCAAATTGCAGTGTATGATCTACGTTAAAAACCGTATCCATCGGTTTTCCGATGACGGACAGGGCTTCATTTTTGTCGATATCTTCGCGCAGGCCTGTGGTGGCCATAAAGGAATCGATATGGAATGTATTCTTTATTCGGATGATGCGCGCCTTTTCCGGATCTTCCAATTTGGATAGAATGACCTCGATAATCTCCTGTTCGGATGTGAGGGTGATGGGAATCCGGCCGGCGGAAAAGACGCCGGTGGCAATTACATTTATGTTGGTTTTGTCCCGATCCACCTTGCTTACAAGCCGTTGGGTCACAAAATCCGCCAGTCCCATACCGATGGCATTCCCGTCGGATTTTTCGGTAAGATCAAGGACTGCCAGCGGAACGGCCACCTGCCCGGTCGGGTCCGAGCGCCGCGTAAAACCGATCACATTGGTATCCATACCCGAACCGCTGATATCCTTTCCCATTTCTTCCACGATGATTAGATCGAGATCTCGAATCGGAATTTTCGGCATCAGCCCCCTGGCTTTTTTGGCCCAGGCCGCATCGTACTCCTTGAATTCCTCGGGCTTGAGGACGGCAATATTGCGGGTCTCGTCATAGGCGTTTTCCAGAATCGCCACGCCGAAAAGGATAGGCGCCCGGGAACAGATGAAATCACCGATATCACCCAGGATGTCGGTGCGTCCACATCCGTGGATCGTATCGGCGCCCTTCTTTTTCCCGAGACCCAGCGCCATCATTTTGTTGAGCCCGCTCTGGATTTCCTTTTTGAAAAACTGGTGCGGCTTGACGCGGTTGATCACCACGATGCCGTCGGCCCCACAGGCCGTTTTGTCAAATAAAATCGGAATGCCTTCCACTTCCCCCAGCTGGATGACCTCCATCGATGAGCGAATGGGAACCTGCAGTCGTTCTTCGGTGAAGCCAAAATCAGCCAGAAGTTTCAGCTGGCCCGCATCCGTAGCACCGCCATGACTTCCCATGGCAGGCACCACAAATGGTTCGGCGCCTCTTGATTTGAGATAATCAGCAACGGCCTTGGTTATATCGACCAGATTTGCAATAAACCGGCTGCCGGCCGTAATCGCGATACGATCACCCGGTTTTATGGGCGGATCCATGGAAGCCAGCTGTTTAGCGACCGTTTTTACCGGATCCGGATCAACCTGCCGGTCGAGCTTTTGATGGACGTTTATCCATTTGGGGTATTTCATTAGAAGTGCCTAAAATGCCTAAAATGAGCTAAAATGTCTAAAGTTACGCTTTGGCTGCGCTCTTTACTTTTCTAGTTACAAATAGCCCCAGAAGTGGTTTCAAAGCCCCAGATTGTGTTCGAGGGCAAGGCGCAAATCGATTCGAAAGCGGAGCATACACGGTAGTATGTGAGCATTTCGAATCGGTTTGCAACGCCGCCATCGGACACAAGATGGGGCTTTGAAACCACTTCTAAGCAATTTCGATGACTATCCGCAGCGCATCCGGAACCTTATCTTCAAAAACCTTAAAAGCGGCGGCGGTCTCTTCAAGCGGAAAGCGGTGCGTTATCATCGGCAGAATCTGGAGTTTTTTCTCTTCCAGAAGCTGAATCGCTTCTTTAAATGCGCCGGCAGCGCCTTTGGACCCGTATACCACCGCCTCTTTGTAATACAGAAAAGACGGATCGAAATCTTTGATCCGGTCGGAAAATATTCCAAAAACGACGATCGACCCGCCCGGTTTTAAGACATCAATACAATCTTCCAGTACCTTGGCCTTTCCGGTTGCCTCCACCGCCAGATCCACACCTTCCGGACACCAGTCTAAAATCGACTTGACCGGATCCTCATTTTTTACATTGACCACCAGGTTTGCACCGAATTGCTTCGCCATCTCGAGCCTGTAGTCTCGCGTCCCCGCCATCGCCATTTTGTATGCCCCCGCCATCTTGAATAGCTGAAGCATGATCAGGCCGGCATTGCCCGGTCCGAAAACCGCCACGCGCTTTCCCAGCGATAGGGGAACTTTCTTAAAGGCCCGGACCGAACAGGCGATGTTCACCATATTCTGGCCCTCATCAAACGAGACCGTTTCCGGCAACGGGTGAACCACGCGATGATCCACTTTGATAAATTCCGCCATGCAGCCGTCTGCATTCCGGCCCAGGGAAACTCTGTCCCTGCAATAAAGCCCCTTTCCCTGTGAACACAGATCGCATTCCCCGCAGCCCCACCCGCCGCCTGAGGCAACCGGATCGCCGACTTTGAAATGGGTCAGAGAATCGCTGCCCAATTTGGCGATGGTGCCGCAGAATTCATGCCCGAGCGTAACAGGCAGCCGGGCGGACACTTTACCCTGGACGACGCTGACATCCGTGCCGCATATGCCTGCACGGTGAACCTTGATAAGCACATCTTTTTCGCCGATCTCGGGTACGGGCACATCTTCGATCACAATTTCACCCGGTTTGTAAACACGCGCTGCTTTCATCAAACACCTCTTTCATAATAAGGGTTCAGGGTTCCGGGGTTCTGGGTTCTGGGTTACGATCAGCCGCAGTGGGCTTTTTGTTATATTCGTTTTATTGGTTTGATTGGTTTAATTTGTTCAATTGGTTCGGTTTAAATCAACCAGTTCAACCAATGAAACGAATGAAACTAATTAAACCAATCTAACAAGCCCTTGAACTTTTGAACCCTGAACGTTGAACGTTTGAACCGGGAGACACTAAGCCATCAGCTTCGGCTCGAACGGCGTTCCGGCGGAGATACACTCACAGCCATCTTCGGTTACGACGAAATTATCCTCCAGTCGAATACCGCCGACTCCCGGCACACCGCAGTAAGGCTCGATTGAAAAAACCATTCCGACCTCCAGTTTGCGGGCGTCTTTTCCGGTCACTCCCGGGTAAATCCCGATGAAGGGCACATCGTTGGCGCCGACACCGATGCCGTGTCCTAAACTTCGATTCAGGATCTGCTCTTCCCCGCAGGCCAGGGCCACTTCCTCGGTGGTCGCTCCGGGCTTTATGGCCTTTTCGGCCCGCTTTAAACCGTCATACGCCCGCTGATGCAGCTCAACGAGTTCTTTGGGGGGGCTGGCCTCTTTACCGCAGATCCACGTCCGGGTATAGTCGCCCCAGTAACCGTTGAAACGGCTGCCGATATCGATGATCACCGGATCACCCTCACCGATGATGCGGTCGGAGGTAAACCGGCGGTAAGGTGCCGTATAAGGCCCCGAACACACGATATTCGAACACTGGGTCCATTCTCCGGCCAGGTCATAAAACTTTTTAAAAGCAACTGCCTGCACCTCGCACTCTCTGACACCGGGTCGCAGAAACTCTCTGGCTTCATACATACCCGCCATCGTCATGTCGTAAGCGATCTTCAAGCATAAAATTTCATCGGCGGTTTTAATCGAACGGGCTTTAATCATGACATTCTGGCCGTTGACAAATTCAGCATCTTTGAACACCTGCGGCAGTGCATAGGCCAGCCCCGGAGAATACATGTCAACACCGACCCGCCTGACATCGATATCCAGCTTTTTGCAGCGGTCCAACACATCCTGAGCCCAAACCATGGCCCCCGTTTCTGTTTCCAGCCCCCGGGAGGTAACCGGCTTCCCGTTTTCATCTTCGGCCAGTGAATCCCATAACCACGGGCACCTGGCCTTGGCATGATAATAATCCAGGGTATAGAGATACTCCTGTTCTCTGCCCGTGACCGCCAGGGCGGCCATTCCGAAGTGGGCCTGGGGCCAGTCATGTGTCCGCAGCGCGGTTGCATAGCGGATGTTTTCAAGCCGAAAGACCAACAGTAAATCAACTTCGTAATCGGCCACCGCTTGCCTGAGTTTGGCAATACGGTCCTTTCTCATCCGGCCAAAATCGACCCTGACTTCCCAATCGACACCGATGAGTCCTCTTCCTAAGTCCATATGCATGTCTCCTTTAATAAAGGTTTTATGGTGAAATGGGTTCTACCGCAATTGAGTCGTTCCATAAATTAAACTAGCCTTTTAAAACCGTATCCGCGATGATTCTAAATTCATCGTCTGTAAGGGTGCTCTTTTTTTCGATGCCTTTGGATTTAACCAGTTTGAGCATTTCGGCAACCTGATCTTCGGTAGCCGAAAGGCCCAGCTCATCAAGTTTAACCTGGATTGAAGGCTTGCCGCTTTTCTTGCCCAGCACCATCTTAAATTTCTGCCCGACGAATTCCGGTTTGATGGGAAACACCACCGTGGGATGCTCTAAAACCACGTTCATACCCAAACCGATTTCACGGCAAAACGGAAGCTGGCCCACGACCGGTTTGTTCTGGGCCAGCTGCACGCCGGAACGCTCTTGAATGAATTGGGCCGTTTCATAGAGCTTGTCATATTTAATGTTGGTTTCCACGCCGTAAAGCGCCTTTAAGCAAACCGCAACTTCCTCCAGAGCCGAGTTGCCGCAACGTTCCCCCAGTCCGTTTGCGCAGACGTGAACCACTTCAGCCCCGTTTTCGACTGCCGCCAGTGTTCCGGCAACACCCAAACCGAAATCGTTGTGCGTATGCACTTCAACCGGCACTTTAACGAGATCTTTTACCTTTCGCACCAGCGCACCGATAGCGGAAGGCAGAGCAACGCCGGTGGTATCGATCACCGAGACGGAATCAGGGCCGGCTTTCTCCATGACTTCGGACAGGAGTCGTTTCAGAAATGAAAAATTTGCCCGCGTGGTGTCGTAGGGGAAGAAGTTCACATAGAGGCCATTGTCTTTGGCATATTTTATCGCCGTTACCGAGCGTTCGATTACCTGCTCCTCGGTCCAGCCCATCTGGTATTTTATGCGTGCTTCCCCGGAAGGAACTTCCAGGACAACCCCCCAGACACCGCATTCGATTGCATTATCCAGGTCTTTCGGCATCGCCCTTGAAAAGACCATCACTTTGGCCGGTAGCTTCAAGGCAACGATTTCCTTGATGGCTTCGGCATCTTCTTCGGAAACCGCCGGCATCCCCGCTTCAATCCGATCCACACCGAGGTCCGAAAGCTTTTGGGCGATTTCAACTTTTTCGTGTTTGCGGAAGACAACGCCGGGGGTCTGTTCACCGTCCCTGAGGGTGGCATCGTGGAAAAGCACTTTCGACGGCAGTGCGAAATCTTTCCTGACTTCTTCCCAGTAATTTACCTCGCTCGTGAGCCAATTTTCTGTTTCCCAAGGTCGATTCTGCATTCTACTTTCTCCTTTCAATTAAAAAATCTCAAGCTGATTTTATATTTTCTTTTTGCCTTTTTCTTTTTTTCAGAAACTTCCAGAGATGGTTGCTGGCATCAATTTTTTGTTTCTTGACGATTTCACTGGCGGTATTGCCATCACCCCTTTTCAAGGCCTTTACGACCTGTTTGTGCTCCTTCTGAGATTGGCGGCAGCGATCCGCCGAGTATGTAAATACGTGCGGCTGCATTCTGGCCTTGTCCCATAAATCCGAGATCATCTTGGTAATCACGTTGTGCGGAAGCGCCTGATAAATCGTAAAATGGAATTTTTTATTGAGTTCGGCCAGCTGCCGATAACTTTTGTTTTTAACCAGAACATCCCCTTCCCGGTTTAACCTATCCAATTCTTTGAAGTCCTTCTCCGTGAGGTAATCTATTGATAACCGCGTTGCCAGACCTTCGAGTTCAGCCCGAATCAGCGTAATTTGTTCAAATTCATCTTGATCGATTTCTACGACTTTTGCGCCCACATGCGGGGTAAGATCCAGAAGTCCCTCCGTCTGTAATCTTTTAATTGCCTCTCTGATAGGAATGTCGCTGACGTCGAGCTGCCTGGCAATTACACTGATGACGATTTTCTCTCCCGGCTGGTAGCGCCCATTGAGGATGTTCTTTTTTAGAAAATCATAAACGACTTCAGTTTTCGTTTTAAATCCGGATAAGCGTTTGATTTTTTTCATGGGCGCTTAAACTTACGTGTGTATTAATGGGTGAATATCGTTTTTTGGATTGAAAAACGGATATGCCTGACCGAAATGCTCATTTTATATCATATATAATATATTTAAAATCAAGAAAAAATGGCCCGGTTGGGGCTTAAATGTCATTTGAAGTTCTGATCGCAGGTGGAACTTTAGGACTCCCGGCTCGGGGACTTTTTATCTAGAGTGCATCGTTTTTGGGCTGAGGACCAGCGCGGCTGTTTCAAACCTCAATCGCACACTTCCGGATTGTTCAGATATTGCGGTCGGCGCCCCTCAAGGGCATCGACGATATTGCGAACACACATCATGCCGGTTTCAATCAACGCTTCCCGGGTATACATACCCATGTGCGGTGTGGCAATCAGGTTTTCGATCTCCAACAAGGGATTCCCTTTGGCAGGTTCCTGGGTAAAAACATCGGCAGCGGCTCCGCTGATCTGCTTTGCCTTTAACGCTTCCAGCAGGGCTTCCTCGTTCACGACACCCCCCCGGGCGACATTGACCAAAAAGGCGCTCGGTTTCATCAGGCCCAGTTCCCGGGCACCGATCAGGTTGCGGGTACTGTCGACCAGGGGCACATGCAGGGATATGAAGTCCGATTTTGCCAGAACCTCATCCAGCGGCAGATATCGGGCGCCGGTTTCTTCGGCAAACTCGGCATCTTCAACCACGTCATAGACCAGCACCTCCATATCGAATCCCAGGGCTCGCCGGGCCACCTTCTTACCGATCTGCCCGACCCCAATAACCCCCAGGGTTTTTTTATTGAGCTGGGTACCGATAATTCGGGGCCATTGCCCCGCTTTGACGGAACCGTCGGCATAAGGTATCTGCCGGGCCAGCGCCAGAAAAAGACCGATGGTAAGATCCGCAACCGCATCGCTATTGGCTCCCGGTGCACTGGTCACAACGATTCCCCTCTTGGTAGCGGCCACCATATCGATATTGTCCACCCCGGCACCATGTTTGGCAACCACTTTCAGATTTGGTGCGGCCTGAATCACTTCGTCGGTTATTTTATCGAAAGCGATAATCATGGCATCACACTCAGAAGCACATTTTAAAAGTTCGGCCTGGCTCAATTTTTTTCCCTGAGGAATCATTTTCAGCTCACAGCCATGGGCTTTGAGATAATCCACCGGCTCCTGCACATAATAGCCAAAGGTGGGAGATGTCGATACAATTTTAAAAGTCATAATGCCTCCTGGAGAAAGTTAAATCACACTTCGGTAACCACAGCTGCAGGTTTCTCACTTCGGCGCAATATCTTCGAGACAATTAATGGCACTATAATAATAGCCGTTATTAGCGCTCCGATCGCCTTGATGTGCAACCAGGGCAATCCCAGCAGAACCCCGGCGCCGATGAGGATTATCCTCAATGCATAACTATAGTAGGTGTAGCCTCCGATCGACCATCTTCCCGATCCGGGCCATAAATTACCCAGGCCGAGCATATATCCTTCTAAGGCCGTTCCTATGATAAAGATGCCGAACGTCGCTGAAACAAATGAGATTAAAATCGCTGACGGTTTTCCGATGAGCAATAATCCGGGATCGAGCACGAAGAGAAACGGCAGGAGGTATTTAACGCCTCCCAAACGGGCCGCGTGAACCCCCACTTTCATGGCTGAGGTTTTGGCAAGGATGGCTGCCGGAAATGCCGCCATGGCAATGGGCGGGGTGATGTAGGACAGCATGCCCACGTACAGGCAAAACATGTGCGCACTGAGTTGTGGAATTCCGGCCATGACCAGAGCGGGTGCCAGGACCACGGCAAGAAAGATGTAAACCGCCAGCAGGGTCATGCCCATTCCCATGATGAGCCCTGCCACGGCCGAAAAAATAAGCAGCAACGCTAGGTTCCCTCCGGAGAAGTTCATTAATTCCCTTGCGAAGGACATACCAATACCCGTGAGTGAAAAAACCCCCACCAGCATTCCCACCCCACCAATCACAACTACTAAGTCGATTAACGTGCCTGCAGAGTTGTCCAGAAACTGAAGAAATTTCGGCCAGGTAAACCTTGACTCCTTACGGATTTGAGCCAAAATCAGGACGCATGCCGATCCGGCAAATGCGGAAACGCCGATCATTCTCACCCAGAACAAATAATAAATCAACACCAGCGCACCCGGAATATAAAACCAGCCGGTTTTCAGTGTTTCCCGAAATGACGGCAACTCTTCTTTTTTCAGCCCTTTAAGTCCATTCTTTACAGCGTAACCGTCTATCTGGATGTATAGACCAACATAGTACAAAAACGCCGGTACAGAGGCTGCAATGGCCACGGTGGAATAGGGTACATTCAGAAAGGATGCCATAATAAAGGCCGCGATCCCCATGATGGGAGGTGTAAATGTGCCGGCGGTGGAAGCACACACCTCCACTGCACCGGCAATATGCGGTGCAATGCCCGCTTTTTTCATGGCGGGAATGGTAACCGCTCCTGTGGTCAAGACATTCACCATCGGCTGGCCGTTGATGGATGCAAACAAGGCGCTCGCAACAACGGCGACCTTGGCTGTTCCGCCTCTCAAGCGTCCCACTAAAGACAGGGCAAGATTCAAAAAGAATTCGCCGCCCCCGGTCTCAACCACCACGATACCGAACAGAATAAAACCCAGGACAACCCCGATATACGTTCTCAACAATAGCCCGATGGCGCTCTGATTGCTTAAGATGTGAAACATGGCCGTCACGTCAAACGGGCGTTGGATCCCCTCCAGAAAACCAGGCATATGCGACGCAAACAGCGGATAAAAAGAAACAAATGTAATCACTGAAAACAGTATCGGACCATAGATCCGTCTGATCGATTCCAGGATCAAAAGCCATGAGATCGCCGCCATGATCTGCGCTTCAAGAGGAGCGAAACGTGACCAGCCCATGACGATGATATCCTGCCCGTGCCATGCAAAATACATAAACATCATGAAAGTCAAGATACACAGGCCGACATCAACCCCAAAAAGTCTGGACGCCCAAGGCTCCCTCAGCCCCCTTTTTATCGGGTACTTGAGGAAAGAACCTGCCAGAAGGACCCCGAAAACGATGTAATACAGCGAAAATTCAAATAAGTGGAAATCTACGAAGAATCGCAGATTAAATACCGTATTGATTCCCAACAACACCACAACTGTTCCGAAAATAATAATGATCGCACGCCAGATACCTGTTAGCGTGCGGTCCTTTTTAACGGTCAGCTTTTCCACCAAATCTTCTGCGTTCAGATTTTCAGTGCCATCAGGCGTTTGAACTGTACCCATGTTTTTTGGAAGCTCCTTTGGTTCTGGCAATAATGCAAACGGAGAGGAATTCCGCCGAAAACGGCGCACAGCGAAATTCCTCCCGGATTTTTATTTCCCATACTTCTCTTTATACTTGTTCATCCAGTACTCGGCAAAAACTTTTGCCTTGACCTCCTCTTTCTGAGCCAGTTCTCTGACCTCATCAAAATAGGCACGGAGTTCTTTCTGATGCTGGATGCGTTCCTGGTTCATCTTCTCGCGCTTGTCGTTCCACTGCCCGATCTCTTTGTAATACTCGATCGCACCGGCATGCATCGGGGTAATGCCCCCATCCCAGAGGCTCCAGTGCTTTTCCATCGTCCAATCCTTCTTCAGAGACGCGTGTTTTACTGACCAGGAAGCTCGCGTTTCATTCAGGGCTCTGGTAATCCAGTAGATGGTGGCTTTGTCCGTGTGGTCGTATGCGATGATTTCCGGATAGGCATTTGTCAATATTTCAGCCGGGTTCTCTTTTGACATTCCAGGACCATCGGTTCTTGATTTGGGCATATGAACGGGCACCACCTTCTGAACCCGCTTCCAGCCTTCTTTGTCACTGGCCGGCATATCCAGCCAGCGGATGCCGCTTGGCATGGAGGCCATTTCAACGGCAATACTGGATGCCGAGTTCATGAAGGCCGTATCGATATGCCCGTCTCTGATGGCGCGGTATCCCTCGGGGGGACTGGACATCTTCACCGGTTTCACGTCGTCCCAGGTCAGACCAAAAAAGGCCAGGATCGATTCATTAATCAGGGTCGGATAGGGTGAACCCGGATAAATCGCCACGGTCTTACCCTTTAAATCATAGCCGGTCTTAATGGGCGAATCGCCCTTTACGGGAAAACCCATTCCGACGTGCTCCGGGAGGAAAACCTCACGGATGGGCTGAGGACCCCATTGGATTTCAGCATAAGAGCTCTGCCCTTCTTGTATCAGCCAGACAGAACCTGCGGTATGGATGGTGGTTGCCGTTTCCCCGGTACGCGGCATCATGGTTCTGGCCAAATCGACGCCGGAAGGTATCGTTCGCCATTTGATCTCCGGATACTTGGAAATCATAGACTCGAGACACAAGGCCAGCAGACGATTCCCGCCGGTTCCAAGATCATGGGTGCCGAGGATAATGGTAGACGGTTTCGGTGGCTCACAAACGCCCGAAGAAGGCATTACTACCAGCACCAAAACCAGGCAAATACCTGCAAACAATGTTAATTTTTTATTCTTCATAAAACCCTCCTATCATGTTAATTATATAAAATAAAATTTTAAGCTTCGCCTATCCATTCAACTTCGAGTCTATCACCCCCTTTCAAAAACGAGCATTTCATATTGATTTCTATCCTTTTTTTAAAAAATGAAGGATTGGAAATTTAATCATTGAAATTGCTGATTTAAAAGAAAAGAAAATTTTAAGATGAATAACAGTTTTCAGAATGAAAAGCGTCTCAAGCTTTGATAATCGTAATTAGAACTACATTATATATAATATATGTAATATCAAGAAAAAAATCCCAAATGCTTCAAAAACACCCCAGCGCCCTCATCTGCTTTTCGAGAACCCATCTCAAAAATGTCTTTTGGCCTCCCGCCTTTTTCGGCGGGATTGGTGCCGCGCTTTAAATCCTCGACATACAACCGTATACCTCCGGTTTAAAGCTTGGAGCCGCCGCGATCTAAAACCAAAATCCTATTTTTGAGATGGGTTCGAATATCTCCCCATCCGCTCCAACTCCTCAGCCGCATCAGAAAGACCCAGTTCACGTAATTTAGCTTTGGTTGGAATCGATGACGATTTATCCCAGCCCCTCACCTCGTAGTATTCTTCAAGAATCTGCATGAATTTATTTTCGTCCAGCAGAGACCCTTTAAGCGGTCCATCCGGAATGGGTTCCTCAAAAAATCGGGGGGGCCAGGTATCATCCTTGCGCGTAAGCCCTTCTCTGACGAGATAACATTTCATCAAATTAAAGATCCGGTCACCGGTTATCATGAGCTCCTGCGGGGTGACCTCCCAACCCGTTATGGCTGAATAAAGCTTCGCATAATGGGTGGGGCCCATGGGAAGCCAACAGCCTGCCGACATCAGGCATACGCCTAACGAATTAAATAGCGCGTGGAGTTTTTCGAGCCAAACCACCCACTCGGCCTTCCCGAATGTCGAACCCTTCTGGAAAAAATCGCTTTTGGGCGGCGAACCAAAGACCTTGGCCTTCACCTCGGGAAACATGTCGAAATAATCAACATGCCATTGTATATAGGCCTCTTCGTCCCAGCCGAGCTGTTTTATCCAGCCGGGAATGGATTCCGGGAGCACATGCGTGCTGGTCAGATCATCACCGCCTCGCAGACAAACGGTATTGCCCAGAATCATCCCCCATCCGGCCATGCGCGGATCGATGTACATAATCTCCATGCCCTTTTGAGCCATTACACATTTTTCAGCACCTTTTCCTATTTTTTCGGCGGCCCGTACACTGCCCTCGGCGAGGATATCGCCAAAGCCTTCCCGGAAGGCTATCTTGCCGAGAAGCTCAATGACCGCAGTTCCATTGCCCCAATCAAGATCAAGGCCATCCAGGTCTTCACTGTTGATGATACCTCTCTGATAGAGTTCAAGGGCGAAGGGCGCCGGATTGGTCATATCCATCCCGTATCGCTGGCAGAGTTCGCTGCATTTATACATCTCCTGGCAGCTATTGATTCCGCAAAGCCCGATAAAATATCGCCACTGCAGGCTGAAACCGGCACCGCCAAGGTCAAGCCCGGTGTATATCCCTTTTTTAACATCTGTCCGCAGATTGCAGCCGTAGTATTCGGCCATAACGCAATGATCACCGTAATGGGGTCCCTGCTGGGTGGTATTTTCCAGCGCGACTTCAGTCGCCCGCCACATGTCACTTTCCGGAGGCAGGCCGGTCTGTTGAAAATTTCTGCACGGAAGCGCCCCGGCCTTCGCAAACGGCGTGGTTTTATCCGCAGAGCTGATTCTGCGCCTGTTTTCAAGCTTTCCCTCCGGATAATCGTTTATTCGGCGGATGACTTCCTTTACGGCGGCCTTGAACTTCTCCGGATCGGCAATGGATACCTTTTGTGTTCCCCTCACGGCGATGGCTTTGAGCTTTTTTACACCCATGACACAGCCCGCATGGCTTCTACCGGGTGAATGATCATAATCACCAACCGGGCACGCAAATTTAACCCGGTTTTCACCTGCCTGCCCGATCGTCAATACACTCACATCATCACCCAGTTCATTCCTGAGGGCGTCGGTTGTCTGCCAGGCATCCTTTCCCCAGAGATGCGCAGCGGATCTCAACTCAACGTTTCCATCATCGATCCAGAGGTAAACGGGGTTTTCGGCGTTATTTCTGAACAAAAGGGCTTCAAAACCGGCCCGTCTGAATTTAGCCCCCCAGGGCCCTCCGAAATTGCCGATACCGATAATTCCGGTGAGTGGTGATTTGGTGACGACCTCGGTTCTGCTGCTGGTGGGCGCATCGGTCCCGCTTAAGGGCCCCGGGGCGATGAAAAGAATATTCTCAGAACTTAACGGGTCGACGTCTGGTCCCACTTCGTCATACAGTATCTTCATTCCAAGGCCGAGACCCCCTATGTACTTCCTGAGAACCTTTTCTTCCAATGTCTGAACAATGCATTCTCTTGAAGCCAGATCGACTTCCAACATGTGGTGATTCCCCTGATTCGTCATATGACCTCCGCATCGATCTAAATTTGCCGTAAAGAATGGCTCTGGAAATCCGGCAGGAGCCGACTCTTTCGGCAACCCGGACCTGTCTCCGGCTTATATATCACCGGTTAAGTTAGAAAGCGAGGCGCATCTTCCCTGCCCCTCGATCAAAAAGGCCGCTTTTCAAGACGGAGTCGCGTCCTCCGGCCTTGACTTCCCGCTCTGTTTTTGCCTATGTTATGCAATCCGGAACCTGTCTCGACTTCAGTGATCCGCGTTCATTCAAAAGGGGGTTTTTGACATCCCCCGAGGAGGTATCATGCAATATCCCTTTAGCGATGATCAGCTCGCCCTTGCCGAGCGCGTTCGTACCTTCATGGAGCAGGAAGTGGCACCGGTTGCCGCGGAGATCGATGCGCGGCCCGACCCCAGAGACTGCTACCCCAAAGACTTGATCAACAAGGCCTCAAAGCTTGGACTTCGAACCATTGCCGTTCCCGAAGCGTATGGTGGATTGGACGCCGATATCACCACCAAAACACTGGCACTCTGGACGGGTGCACAGATCGAGATCGGAACCATCAAGTGTTTGAGTCAGTGCTGGAAGGTATCAACCGCCATCGCCAAGTGCGGCACCGAGAAACAGAAGGAAAAGTGGCTCAAGATGTTCGTTGAAGATGATGACTGCGTCTGTTCTGTTGTAATGACGGAGCCGGATCACGGCTCGAACAACCTGCTGCGCCAATCGGATCCCAGCATCGGCATTGGGACCACCGCGGTGAAGGATGGGGATCACTACGTCATCAACGGCGCCAAACATTTCAATTCATTGGTGGGTTTCTCCAAGATTTACATCTTGCTCGCCCGCACCGACCCAAACGTCCCGGTTTATAAGGGAACCACCTGTTTCCTCGTCCATGGAGATCAGCCGGGTGTAAGACACGGTGAGGTCCACGACAAGATGGGCTACCGTCTATATCCCACCGCGGAAAGCTTCTACGAAGATGTCCGCGTTCACAAGGATGATATCCTCGGTGAGCTGAACGGGGGGTTCGAGACTTTTGCAACTGTGTTTCGTGGCAGCGCCGAGCTTCCGGGCTGCAACACCGGAATCTGTCGGGGAATCTTCAATTTTTGCCGCGAGCATGCCACGCGGCGCATCCAGGGCGGCAAACCCATAATCGAGCACCAGAACGTTCAGAGTATGCTGGCCAAGATGCTGATGGATATCGAAGTCGCCGAGCAATTCATGTGGCGTATCTGCTGGGGGGTGGTCAATGATCCGACTTTCAACCCCCGTTTTACCCGCTATGGCAAGGTCTTTAGCGATCAGGTTGGGCTGAGGACGATCGGCCGGGCGCTCGACATCCTGGGTGGCATCGGCATCCTCCGGGATTATCCGATCGAAAAGATGATCCGCGATCTCCTCACTTTCCTACACGGAGACGGTACCGATTCGCTCAATATTCTGCGGGCAGCCCAGACACTGGATCAGCCCGCTTAGAAGCGGTGCGCTTTAGTTTCGCAGCGTGGCCGCTACTCTTAATCTGTTCAGGGAATTGGTTCCACTGGCATGCAGCCACGTGATTCCGTCCCTCAAAAATTTTTCCATGGGATGATCTCGCATGATACCCACGCCCCCCATGATATCCAGCGCAAGCAGCATAATTTTCATAAAAGATTCACGCGAACTGATATTCACATAGGTTGCTTTCCTGCTATCAAATTTGGGGTTGTCTCTGATTTGAATGGCGGTTTCATATAAATAGGTTTCAAGGTTGTCGGTGAGTATACTCATCTCCGCCAGCATGCTTCCGACGGTCTGGTGCTCAATGATAGGTTTGCCGCCCTGTATCCGCTGCCGGGCATGTTCCAGCGCAAGCTTGCAAATTGCCCTGCATATGCCCAGCGTCATGGCTGCGATTTCGACGCTCGCGCCGAGTTTTGCCCGTGATGACAGTCCATTGTTGACCTCACCCAGAATGTATTCTTTGGGAACCCTGACATTGTCCCAGAAAGATTCGCCATTTGGATAAAGGCGGTAGCCCATTTTATCGTGTACCTGCCCGTAGGTGATGCCGGGCAGATCAGCCGGAACGATAAACGTGGTGGTCCCGTCCCGCTGGGGCACGTTTCGATCCGTCCGCGCGTATACGATCAACACCTTTGAAAATCCAGCCAGCGAGGACATGTGCTTGGTGCCGTTTAGAACAAAGCAATCACCGTCTTCATCGGCTTTCATCGACACACCGGATTTGAGGTCCTGCGGATCCAGCAGGGTATCACTGCCGGCATTCGGTTCGGAAAGCAGAATCGAACCGGTGCAGTCATCGTCTTCTACGAACTGGGTCAGAAATTTCTTTTTTTGGGCCTCGGTTCCGCCTTCTGTGATCACCTGACATACTTTCCAGCACTGGCTCAGGCACTTGGCGGTTCCGGGCTCGATTTCCGTCATGGCGTCCAGCAGCAGTGATTTTGTCACAATATCCGCCCCACCCCCACCGTATTCTTCGGGAATGCCGATGGTCCTCAAGCCGAGCTGGGAGGCCTTACGGATCAGCTCGGCCGGATAGCAGTCTTTGGGATCGGGCCGCGCATCGATCTCCGCGGCAACCGGTTTGACTTCCTTGATAAAAAAATCCTGGGCAAGTTCTTTCAGGGCGATCTGCTCATCGCTAAATATTACCGACATTAAGTGTCTCCTTCTCTACCATGATTAGAATCTAATTTAAAAATGCGTCAGGCATATTCGCCTGCCATTATGATTTTGAAAGATGCTTTTTTAGCTCGGCAATCAGTACGGGTAATACATTGCGGAAGTCTTCAACAACACCCACATTGGAAATGTCGAATATCGGCGCTTCCTCATCACTATTAATTGCAACGATATACTTGGAACCGGACATGCCGGCGATGTGCTGGCTGGCACCCGACAGACCGATTGCAAAGTACAGATCCGGCGCGACGATCTTACCGGTCAATCCGATCTGGCAGGAGGGCGGCACCAGCGCCTGGTCAACCGCCACCCGGGTGGCGCCGACGGCGCCGTTTAACAGGCCGGCCAGTTGTCTTAGCTGCTCAAAGGCCTCCGCATTCTGTAATCCACGGCCCCCGGAAACAACGACGTTGGCTTCTTCGAGGGAGCATTCAAGGACTTCTTCTTCCATCCGTTCCATTATCGTCGTATCCGGCGCCATGGAATCGAGCGCCGCCTCAAGCCGGGTGGTTTCGCCGCTGCGGTCAGCCTCCGGCGGATAGACCTCCTGGGTGCGAGGTCGCACCGTTACCAGTGAAATCGGGGTGGTAATTCTGATACGGGCCAATGCCTTGCTGCCGTAAACCGGCTTGGTATATATTACCGCATCGCCGCTGATCTCATAGTCGATACAATCCGTTACCAGACCGCCCTTGATCCGTTGCGCCAGCCGTGGCGCCAGATCTGCCCCGGTGGCTTCTCCCGGTATCAGAACAATACGCGGGGCGGCTTTCTCCACAATCACTTCAAGCGCTTGGAGATATAAATTGGCGCAGAATTCACCTAGCTTCACATCATCACAAATATACACCTGGTCGACTCCGGATGCGATCAATTCAGAAGCCAAATCCGTGACTTCCGAACCCACGAGCGCCGCGGCGACCGAGTCACCGGTTTTTGCGGCGATCGCTCTTGCCATACCTGAAACTTCTTTGGTCGGCGTGGAGACCGCCCCTTCGATAATCGAGGTGTAAATTAAAATACCGGACATGCCCTTTCTCCCTAAGTGAAAAGATTCATTTTGATCAGATGCTCGGCAAGCTGGATTGCTTTTTCGGAACCGTCCTGCCCGTCGATGAACATGACCTGTCTTTCATAGCTTGGAACGACAAGTTCATCGACAACAACCACTGGCTCTATCGCATCCCGGTCAAGCTCTAATTCCTGCGCCGACCAGATCGGAATTTCTTTGCGTTTGGCCGCCATGATGCCTTTAACCGTGGAATAGCGCGGCTGATTGGATTGGTCGTTGGTAATCGTGGCCAGAAGCGGCAAGCCCGCTTCGACGATTTCAGCACCCCGATCGGTCTCACGCCTTAATCTCAGCCGACCATCGTCGTATTCAATGTTATAGGCCAGAGAAACACAGGTGATGCCCAGCGCTTCGCCGATCCGCAAGCCGACCTGTCCCATGTCCCAGTCACCGGCCTGGCGCCCGCAAAGAACAATATCCGGCAAACCGGCTTTTTGAATTCCGCGCGCGAGAACCTGGGCGGTGCCGTGTGAATCCAGGTTGTCGAAACCGTCATCCTTCAACCAGATCGCATCGTCACATCCCATGGCCAGCGCATGGCGCAGGACTTTCTGGTCGGATTCCGGACCCACTGTCATCACCGTCACGTTTGTTTCTTCATGGCGATCTTTCAGCTGCAGCGCGACTTCCAGCGCATTTCCGTCATAAGGATTCAGTACCTGTTTGCTTTGACCCTCAACCGCTCTGCGGGCCTCAAAATCAATTCTGAATTCGGCGGACGGAATTTCCGGATCAATAATCTGTTTGACACAAACCACAATATGCATTCGGTTTCTCCTGCTAAAATAATCCTGGCAAAATTACCGGGTTTTGCCCGGTTCAGGAAAGAAGGACCTCGTCATAGGGCGTCTTGGTGAGCACTTCATTCCCGTCTTCGGTTATCAAAATCGTGTCCTCCAGCCGGACACCGCCGCCGCCGGGCACACCCGGAATAAAAATACCCGGTTCCATACTGAAGATCATGCCCGGTTTCAGTTCCACGATATGCTCGCTTCCGATCGCGGCAATTTCTCCGATAATCGGGTATGTCAGACCGGTCACCCCGATGCTGTGCCCCAGAAGTCCGAGATAATCATGGCCTTCAAAGCCGTGGTCGATAACCGCCTTGCGGGCGGCATCATTGACATCCTTATTGGTGTTCCCGGGTTTCATGGTGCGATGAATCTCCATCATCGAGGCGTAGACCGCCTGATATATTTTCTTCTGCTGGTCGTTTGGTTTCCCGAAAATGACGGTGCGCGTAAAATCCGAAAAATACCCGTTGAAACAACCGCCCAGATCCATAAACACCAGTTCACCCCAGTTGATTTTACGATCGGATGCAAATCGTCTTAAGGGAGCGGTGCCATCTCCGGATGTTACGATCAAACTGCATTGCGGGACTTCCATGCCGTTGGAATACAACGAATGCATGGCTTCCGCCAGAATCTCACATTCCCGGATTCCGGCCCGGATGCTCTTGATGGCCCGGTCCATGGCATAAGCGGCATGTTCGCTGGCCACCCGCATGCACTTGAGTTCTTCGCTGTTCTTGACCACCTGAGCGGCCAGGACACACTGGTCGCCATCTACAAATTCCGCCTTGGGAAGGGCTTCTTTAAGTTTGTTCAAGACAATCATGGACACATGGTCGACACCGATTTTGCCTTCGGTGATTCCCAGTTCTTCAAAAGCCGGGACCAATTTTTTGCGCACCTCCGTTTCGGCGATTCCCGGATCCTCCATGGTCGCCAGCGGGCGCATATTCTCTTTTTTCATCCAGTACATGCTCTCCCAGCATCTCTCGACACAGCCGCTGGTGGGGAACAGGATGGGTTCTTTGTCCGGTGCCATGACCGCCGCGTTGCGGGTCAAGAATGATATCGGCCACCACAGCGGTCGATATCCCGTCATATAGCGAATACTTTCGGCCTTGAAGCACAGCAGGGCATCCAATTTAAATTTCTTGATCTGTTCATTTAGACTCTTGAGTCTTTCCTGACGGAGTAAATCAAAATCAATCCTTTTGGCCCAATCGATCGCAAAATGCATATGTCACCTCCTCGATTAATAATTAATCAACTGTTAATTTTTTAAAACGAACGACTTTCCGTCGGGCATCAAAATAGAGAGGTCTGCAAATGGGGCAGCTTCCACTTAAGCCAGACGGGCGGATAGTTTTGCGGAGATCGCCTCGGCAACTTCTGTCGTAGAGGATGTTCCTTTCAAATCATAGGTGCGAATTTTACCCTCAAGGAGTACATCGATAATCGCTTTTTCAAGCGCCGCCGCCGTCCGGTTCTCTCCCAGATAATCGAACATCATTTTTGCGGCCATAATGGCGGCAATCGGATTAATCACATCCTTGTCCGCATACTTTGGCGCGGTCCCGTGGATCGGCTCGAACACGCCCATCGAATCCCCGATATTGCCGCTGTAGGCAAACCCCATACCGCCGACGACACCGGCACCGACATCACTCAGAATATCGCCATTGGCATTTTCGGCAAAAACGATATCGAATCTTTCCGGGTGCATCACAATCTGCATGGCGCAGGCATCGATGGTCATGTCATCGGCTTCTATATCCGGATACCCTTCGGCAATTTCGTAAAACATTCGCAGCATGGGCTCATCGGTATAGGTAAGTACATGGGCCTTGTGCGTAAAGGTCACTTTTTTACGGCCCTCTTTTAAGGCGAACTCAAAACAAAATCTGATGATCCGCTCCATCCCGGCCGGCGTAAAAATTCTAAGATTAACGTATTTGTCTCCCTCAATATAGCCGTCACCGCAGTACAGACCTTCGGTATTTTCCCTGACGATAATCAGGTCCGCCTTTTCCTGCATCGCTCCGGACCCGGGCAGCGATTTTATCGGACGGACATTGGCATACAGGTTAAAGCCCAGCCGAAACCCCATCAGCACTTTTACCGTGTGGGGATTACCGGCAGCTCCGAACAGCACGGCATCGGTCTGGGTAATGCCATCGAGGGTTTCCTTTGGAAACGGGTCGCCATATTTTTCAACCGCCGCTTCACCGGTCACCATCGGTTTGAATTCGAGGGTAAAACCCGGCGCCAAATTGTTGATCGTATCCAGAACGATTTTAGCGGCCCGAACGGCATCCCTGCCGATTCCGTCTCCGGGGATAATTCCAATCTTGTATTCTTTTGGCATCATTTTCCTCGCTCATGGCGGCAGAAAAGCCCTGTTTTAACTGGTGCCGACCCCTTGCGTCAGCGTCATCTCAAACTGTTAATTGTCCTGAAAGTCCGTTTTAAATGCCGGTAGGTTACCTTTCCGGCGTTTTCAACATCCTTTTTTTCAATCATCTTTAAGATGTGCTTATGGTTGATGTGGGACTGCTTTCTGTTTTGGGGCTTTTTTGCCAGAAATAGAAGATATTTTTTGATGTGATCATTCAGGCATCCCATCATCTTGTCAAGAAATACGTTGCCGGCAGTCCGGGAAATTTCTCTATGAAAAAGAAAATCCAGCTCGGCGTAGCGGACAGGATCGTCGATGGCCGCTTCGCTTTGGTCAATAATATCATTTAATCGCTTCAAATCTTTGGCTTTGCGGCGCTTGGCACATAATCGGACGACTTCACTCTCAACAATCATGCGGGCCTCAAAAAAGTCGCTCACATTTTTGTCACGCCGGCTGGCAAATAAAGGCAGGAAGACGTCTTCCAGGCTGGCCGGGCTCATCTCTTCGGCAACAAAGGCCCCCTTGCCATGCGCGATTGAAATGATACCCAGAGCGCTCAGCCGCGCCAGGGCTTCTCTTAAGGTAAAGCGGCTGACACCCAGTATTTCCTGAAGCGATCGCTCACTCGGCAGTTGTTCGCCCGGTTTAAGTACGCCTTCTTCTATTTGCGTTTTCAAATAGTTTTCGATCGCATCGACCGCAGACACTTTTTTTATTTTGACCGGGTATTTTTGCATGTCATCATACACCTACTACTCATCATACCAGTTGTCAAGCGGCTCCTCACGCGCCTTCTGATCTGACTCCCCTTATAGAATTTTATCCCGTTATTTGGGCCACCGATTTCGTATTTTCTTATGTGTCAGGTTTCGCGTGTCAGCTGTCAGGGAAATACAGAGGACAAAAGACAGAGGTCAGCATACGCGGTTGTTCGATTGTTTTGAAAACCCTTCTCAAAAGGGTGGATCAGGGTTCAGGGTCCCGCTGAAGCGGGATTACATATCTGATCTTAAAAATTAATGTATGCATCAAGCGTCTTGTGAATTGAAAACGGAGCGTACACGCAGTACGTGAGTATTTCGATTCGCGGGACAACGCCGCCCTGGGCAGTTAGACGCCCTTTTGAGGCGTGTTTTAGTCGCCGGTATCGGCTGTAAGGCCCGCCGCTTCAATGCCGTAAACCGCACATATTTCATCATTTCCGGCCTTATCGCCGCTGATACCGACCGCGCCCAGAATCTCTCCCGAATCGGAGCGGATCAAAACAGCACCGGGATTGGGAACCATGCGCCCGCCGGACATATCAGAGAGGGCTCCGAAAAATACCGGATTGTTGGATGCACGCCGCGCGAGTTCACGACCGCCAAACCCCATGCCGAGCGCTCCCCAGGCCTTTCCAATGGCAATCTCAGGCCGCAGCAGGCTTGAGCCGTCTTCACGTTTGAGGACTTTGAGCTGCCCGCCGGCATCCAGCACCGCAACGGTCAGGGGAACAAATCCCATTTCGCTTCTTTTTTCCAGAGCCTTGTCTACTATCAGCGAAGCCTTATCCAGGGTCAGATCACTCATGACTTTACCTCCTCTTGATAAATTTCCGGATTAAAAACCGTGGCGAGCGGCCTTCCACTCATAAAGTCCAAAATCATATCCACCACGGTATTTGACATTATTTCCCGTTTCTCGGCGACGGCGCTGCCAAAATGGGGCGTCAGCACCACGTTTTTCATGGCAACAAAGTCCTCGGGAAGCGCGGGATGCGGTTCGCCTTCGAACACGTCCAGTGCGGCCCCTGCGATCTCTTTTTTCCGGAGGGCCTCGATCAGGGCCGCCTGATCTACGACCGGCCCCCGCGATGTATTGATCAGAAAGGCGGTCGATTTCATCAAAGCCAATTCTTTTGTGCTGATCAGATGGTGTGTTTCCGGCGTGTATAGCGGATGCAGCGTAACAAAATCTGATTCTTTGAGCAGCTCTTCAAAGGAAGTATATTCGGCCCCCAGTTCGCTTTCCGCTTCCGGAAAGCGTTGCATATCGTAATAGAGGATCTTCATATTAAATCCTTGCGCACGCCGGGCCATGGCCTTGCCGACTTTACCCAGTCCTAGGATCCCCAGGGTCTTTTCACAGACTTTGGCACCGATCATATACGGAGACTGCCCCCCTGGAAATATTCCGGCGCGGACCAGTTCGTTGCCTTCGATGACCCGGCGGGCAACGCACATCAGCAGGGTCCATGCCATGTCAGCGGTTTCTTCGATAATACTGTCGGGTTCAAAACCGCTTGACGGTACCCTGCGGCCGGCAACCGGTATTTTATGGCGAGTAGCTGCATCCATGTCTATATTGGCAGATGCGGTTGCCATGGTGATAATTAATTTCAGATTCGGATTGGCGGCGATCACATCCGCATCGACGATATCGCCAAGACGACAGAACAGATAATCGGCTGTCCGAACAGCGTTGATCAGGTCATCCTTTAAAATCGATTTTGATGCGTCGGGGTGGATTTGAACGTCCATAACCGCTTGCAGTCTTTTCAGGGCGGATTCCTCCAGGGGCTGGGTGACAAAAATTTTGGGCTTGTCCATGGGTTTCCTCAAAAAAGGCTTTGGTAAATGGGTCTTTAAATTGCCGGCTATTATGCACTTACTGCTCATCGGACTGCTTGTCAATATCCATTTGGTATTCCAATATTTTTGTTCTTTTGTTAGCTTGATATGAATATTTCTACATAAATTCAGATAGTTTTCAAATTTATACCCTCGGCTTGCTTTCAGAGACAATATTTGGTATTCGAACCCTGAGAGTCACCGACCACCCGCAGCGCGGGTGGCTTGGATTTTACCGCCATAGGCGGGAAAATACAAAGGCACGGCAGTGCCTTAATCGGTGCGGGTGCAACCGGGTGCAAAGTCCCGCCGTGGCGGGATTTGAAAACACCCAATCCGGCCGCGTGTGTGCGCAGAAGGCGGGAACCTAAAGGCAATTCAAACGAAACCGAGGAAAAAATGAAAGAAAAAACGACTGCTATAAAGGGAAAGATATTAATCGACGGCAATGGTGGCGATGTTCTTAAAAACCCGGTGGTTATTGTCGAAGAAAAGCGCATCAGGGAAATCGGGGCCGAGGGCACTGTAGACATTCCCAAAGATGCGGATGTACTCGATCTGTCCGAATTCACCCTGATGCCCGGGCTGATGGATATCCATCTGCACTGCTCATCCCACAATGTACTGACCTTTAAAAATTACCGTGTCGCCCAGCTTGAAGTTACCCCCCCTTTGCAGATGCTTTACACCCTGCTGCATCAGCAAATCATGTTTGAAATGGGATTTACAACCCTGAGAGATCATCCCTGGCCGAATGCATACGGCGGGCACAACTCGGCTGAACTGGTTGCGCTTCGCGATGCCATAGCGGCAGGAATCTTCGCCGGTCCCCGTCTGGTCGTCGGCGGCTATGCCACCATGACCGGGTCCCATCTGGACCTGATCGTGCCCCGGGGTTGCCGAAGAGAACCGGATGCGACTGCGGATGGCCCGTGGGAGCTGCGCAAACTCGCCCGACAGCAATTACGGATCGGGGTTGATTTTATCAAAACCTGCGCATCCGGCGGCGGCGGCACAGACAAGGAAGCTCCGGATGTCCGCAACATGACCCAGGAAGAACTGGACGCAATTGTGGACGAAGCGCACGCACTGGACAAGCATTGCGCCTGCCACTGTTTCACGCCCACCGCCCAGAAAATGGCCCTGAAAGCCGGAGCAGATACCATTGATCATTGCGTCTTTACCGACGATGAGGCCATCGAGATGCTGGTATCCGAACAAAAACCCATTGTGCCGACCTTAATGCACCGCTCGGACCGGGCCATTGATGTCAGGAGACGTATCGGGACCTCGGAGTTCACATTAAATAAAATGAAAATGCTGCAACCTCACACCAAAGAGACCTTTCAGCGATTTATCAAGGCCGGTGTTAAAATTGCAATGGGCACTGACACCCAATTGGATCCCGAGATGGGATCCAACGCAGGAGAGCTTGAAATATATGTCGATTACGGCATGACGCCCATGCAGGCCATTCAGACGGCGACCAAAAATACAGCCGAGGCGATCCGGCTCGGCAAAGAGACCGGCACACTGGAAGCCGCAAAATATGCCGATATCATCGCCATCGATGGAGACCCGCTCAAAGACATTCGCATCCTGCAGGAAAAGCGAAAAATTAAGATTGTAATGAAAGAAGGCAAGATTTATGTGGACCGGCGGCCCGGACATGAAAACCACGTGATTCATGACCAGGATTACGCCTGGACACGGATATAAGCAAACGCAGATATTTAGAATTTGCACATCATCCCGGACATTTATTTCTGGATGATTTTTAAAACCTCCGGATTTACCAGCGGGTCGGGGATGTGACCTGAAAGGGCGCTCACGACCTTCCGGGCGGCTTTTTCCTGCAGATCCTGGATGGCTTCTTCAGAATAGAATGCGGTATGGGAGGTAACGATTACCTGCTCCATCTTCTGCAGGGGATTGTCCGGATTGGCCGCCTCTTCCACAAGCACATCCAGCCCCGCTCCGGCGATGCGTTTTTCCGTCAGGGCCGTTATCAAAGCGGCTTCATCAATTAGTGCCCCCCGGCTGACATTAACGAGGCAGGCGCTGTCTTTCATCTGGTCCAGCCGCTCCTTCCCGATCATTCCGGCTGTATCTTCGGTCAACGGGGTGTGCAGCGACACAAAATCCGATTCTCTTAAAAGGGTTTCCAGATCTACAAAGGTTATTCCGTCATCCTCGGGCCCGGCTGCAGCCACAAACGGATCGTGGGCCAACACCTTGAAACCCACAGCAGATGCTTTCATCGCCAGCATTTTGCCGATACGCCCGTAACCGACAACACCCACGGTTTGTCCGGAAAGTCTTTTTAACGGTTTGAGGTTCTGGATGGTCCATTCACCGGCCTGCACCCGCCTGGCCGAGAAAACGATTTTGCGGGCCAGGCTCAGTATCAGCGCCAGGGCATGGTCAGCGACTTCATCGACGCAATAATCCAGCACATTGCTCACCATGATGCCCTTTTGGGTTGCGGCCGGTAAATCGATATTGTCAACGCCGACGCCGTACCTGACCATGACCTTACAATTTTCAAGCGCACTGATGATCCTGGCGGAAATATTGGAGCGCGCCACCAGAATTCCGTGTGCGTCCCTGGCGATTTCGATAATCTCATCTTCCGATTTGGCCTGCCCCACGACCAGTTCCGCCCCGATCTCGGACAGTACTTTCTGCTGTATCTCCACGCTTGCAAATCGATGATCGGTGATGACGACCTTTAACTTCGAACCCATAGACAAAACCTCCCCGGTTCCGTTGATCGTCCTGCCGCAAAACAAAAACCATCAGATTCAACGAAACCTGCCAATCCGAAAAATATATGTTGCGGAGGGGCCGTCGGCTGCGACAGCCCCTCCGGCTGGTATGTGCGAGAAAATCTCCGGCTAAATCGAATTTTTTTATTGATCGGACAAATTATTTAACCGCCTGAACCGCCTTGATTCTATCCATACCGCCGACACGATCGGAAAATTCGGTATATACCGGCTGGACCCGATCGATGAACGGCTGCAGTTCCGGATACAATATCTCCATCCCCTGGGATTTAAAACGCTCGATAACGCTTGTGTCGGCAGCTTTGGAGGCTTCCTGCCAGTAGGCCTGGGTTTCGGCACCCGCATTTAAAAGAACTTTCTGCAGCTCGGCGGGCATCGCATAAAAATACCTGGCATTGATCATCAGCGTGGAAGTCGACAGCTGGTGATGGGTAACCGACAGAAATTTTTGAACCTCATATACTTTTTTGGCATAGGCCCACTCCGCGGATCCATCCTGACCGTCAACAACGCCCTGCTGCAGGGCACTGAAAAGTTCACTACCCGGGATATTGACCGGATTGGCGCCCAGGGCTTTGAAGGCGGCGATCTCGATTTTATTTTTGGGTACCCGGATTTTTAGATCCTTTAGATCTTCCGGTTTACTGACCGGATGCTTGGAGTTGGTTATATTACGAAAGCCCGCGCCGACAAATGCAATAGATTTGAAACCGGTTTTTTCTTCCAGCTCCTTGATAACCGTTTGATGTATTGATTGCTGGAAAACCTTTGCAGCGACGTCGAAATCTTTCAACAGGAACGGCAGGGCGTACAGATCCATGCCCGGATAAAAGGAACCCAGCTTGTTGGCCGTTAGTATTTCAGCCTCGACCGCGCCGCTCTGGACTTTTTTGGCGACGCTCATATCACTGCCGAGCTGTGCGCCGGGGAAAATCTGGACCGTGATCTGGCCGTTGCTGTTTTTTTCGACCAGTCCCTTAAATTTCAATGCGGCCTGGTGATAAAGCGATGTTTCCGTTGCCGGCAGGTTATGAGCCAGTTTTATGTTATATTTGCCTGCCAGTACAGTTGACGCTGAAAAGACCAACATAACAATCAACATTAAACTTATAAATTGACTTTTCCTGCGCATAACAGTGCCTCCTTATAATGAATGGGTTATAAGAAACGATTTTTGAAACGATTTTTCCTATCGTGCCAGCAATTCCGGCAATAACAGACTGATTTGGGGAAAAAGTATGATCACCAGAATCATGAGAAACAGAACCCCCAATAAGGGAATTACACTCTTTGCCACCCCGCCCAGGTTGGAATCGGCAATTTCCATGGAAACAAACAGGTTGGTGCCCAGCGGCGGTGTCAGAAAACCGACCTCGGCGTTGACCACAAAAATGATCGCAAAATGAATCGGCGATATACCGACCGTGGTAATAACCGGCAAAAAAATGGGTGTAAAGATGATCACCTGGGCAATAGAGTTCATCCACATGCCGATAAACGTCAGGAACGCGCTGATCAGAACCAGAATCAAAAACGGATCCCGTGTGATCTCCAGGATATATTGACTCAAGACAAGCGGGATCTGGTAAAGGGTCATGATTTCTCCATAGGCTTTGGAAACGGCCCAGATGATACCCAGTTTTCCGGTTACATTGACCGTAAAGTCAAGCGCCTTTAAGAGATCCTTGAACTTCAATTCCCGGTAGATAAAAGTGGCGATAAACCATCCGTAAATCACGGCGACCACCGCGCTTTCCGTGGGTGTAAAGACCCCGGCATAAATCCCCCCGAGAATAATAACCGGTGCCAGAATGGAAAATTTTCCGTGCCAGATGGTTCTGAAGAGTCGCTCCATCGAAAAACGATCTTCGACGGTTTGAATCCCCTTTAGGCGGCAAATAATGTAGACCGCTATCATCAAACTGAAACCGATGACCAGCCCCGGCAGCATGGCGGCAATAAACAGTTTGGTGATGGACTCGTCGGCGCTCACGCCAAAAAGAATCAGCAGGATACTGGGGGGGATGAGAACGCCCATGGTACCGCCGGTGGCGGCAATTGCGGCTGCCAGATTACGCTCGTAGTTGCGCCGTTTCATGGCGGGAATCATCACGCCGCCAACGGCTGCTGTTGTCGCCGGGCCGGAACCGGATATGGCCGAGAAAAACATGGAAGAAAGAATGGTTACCATCCCGAGACCGCCCCGTATATTTCCAATCATCGCTTCGGCCACGTCGACCAGTCGGCGGGAGATACCCCCCATCTCCATTATTGAGCCGGCCAGGAAAAACAGCGGAATGGCCATCAGCGGAAACGAGTCCACCGCGTCGTAGTAGGTCTGGGCCATGGCCAGAAAGGAGCCCTTGGTGTACAAAAAGGTAATCACACCGGAAATGCCGAGGGAGAATCCGATGGGGACCCGCAGCAAAATCAGCAATGCCAGTCCGCCAAAGAGAATCAGTGCAACCGTAAAGGTGTCCGGAATCATGGTTTATTATCCGATGCTAGCCGACGTTGGATTTAGTTTTTCCTTTGATATCGTTGTAAATATTTATCGACAGGCGTATCGTCATCAGGCCGAACGACAACGGTATGATGGCGTAAGGATATGCCATCGAAATATCCAGAATCGGTGTTTTAAAAGGATATTGGATAACCGACAGGACCAGCTGAATTCCGTAATAGGTCATCAGAACATTAAAGGCCAGCCACAGAAAACCCATGCCTAGATCGACATATTGAATATAGCGTTTCGGAGTGAAGAGATCGAGTATTTGCACCCGGATGTGGGAATTCTGGCCGGTAATATAACTGACGGACAGATAGAGGAACCAGACAAAAATAAAGCCCGAAAATTCGGAGATCCAGCCCACCGATTTGTACAGCAAATACCGATAGAGAACTTCGACAAATAAAATGGCGGTTAAAAATGCGATTAAGAAAACGGCTACCCAGCGCTCGAAATTCCGCCAGATATGTTTGAGAACGGTCATGCTCCCATCCTCCGCTGGTTAGAAGTGGTTTTGAAACCACTTCAAGATTATTTGAGACCCATGCTTTTCGGCTTGCCCGGCCGTATAAAATCTGTCCGGCGCTGCCAAGGGAAACTTTCGTTTTGAGAAAATGAGGAAAATTAAATTTGGATACCAATTACCATATATCCTGTCAATACATATTTGGATCGCTTCTTTAACTGATTTTAATTATTTGGATTTATTATTATTTTAATGTTTCCGGCCTTTGCGGTTGCCGGCAATTATTTGGTATACCAATCAGTGTTTTTTAATGCCGGCCCGCCCGTTGCGGAATGGCCTGTCACTACAAAGACTTACGATACCCCTTAAGGCGATATGGAAATAAGCAGCGCCTGCTGGCAGACCACCCTTCCTGGCGAACGGCCTCTAACGGGTCTGGCAGGGCCTTTTATATGAGATGGTATTCCAATGGTTGAACGATTTAAAATGTGCAATAACCAATTTGTCAATTTTTTTAATTAGTTATGATCAAGTTGGAACTATTGACATTTCAGTTGATAGTTTGGTATTCAAAACGTTATGGAAAAAGACACGAACAACAGCGTGAAAGGCAAATTGTACAATCTGGCTTATGAGAAACTCAAGGAAATGATCGTAACCGGCGAGGTCTCGCATGACAAACCGCTCGTTGAAAGGTCCATCAGCAAGACGCTCAAAATGAGCCGCACGCCCATTAAACACGCGCTCAGCAGATTGCAGCAGGAAGGGCTCATTCGAACGGTGCCCCGGCACGGCGTCTTCCCGGTCATTATCTCCTATCAGGAATACTTACACATTCTGGAAATCCGGGAGGTTCTGGAAGGACTGGCCGCCCGCCTGGCCGTGGACCACTTCTCAAATGCCAATCTTCGAGAACTCCGTTCAATTTTCGAATCGCTCGGTGATATTCGAGACATCGAAAAAGTCGGCCACGATCAGTTTGCCCTGGCAAATGTTGCTTTTCACCGCAAAATCCTGCATACCAGCAACAACCCCAAGCTAATTGAAACGGTTCAAAATCTGTACGATCACCTCAGGTTGGTTCGCCTCAAAACCATTGAAATTACCGGCAGGCGAAATCTCTCCGTTGATGAACATGAGGCCATTATCGATGCGCTCGAAAAGCGAAGCCCGGACATGGCCGAACAGGCCATGCGCGCCCACATTCAGACCCTGAAAAGGGACATCGAATCTGAAGTCAAAAAAAACCCGGGCTTTTTTCCCATGGAGGATGTCGGGGAAACCAGGCCAACCAACTAAGGTTATGTCCCACAAAAATGTTACAAAAGTCGCAATAATTAATGATTTCGGCGTCGCAGACACGCTATATTGGTTTGATTGGTTTAATTTGTTCAATTGGTTCGGTCTAAGACAACCAATTCAACCAATAAGACAAATAAAACCAATTTAACAAAGCCTTTTTTACTGCCGTATCAACCGCGCCCATTTCTCCAGTACGGCGCATACTGAAGCGGTGTCCTGGTCTTCCAGTCCCTGGGCCATGGCCCCCAGATAAACCTGGGCGGCGCTGGTAAAAAGCGGTGTCGGGCAATTGAAGGCGGCTGCTTGCCTGGCGATAATTTCCAGATCTTTTCGAAACGTTTTCACCGGCATGGAGGGGTTTTGATAATTGTTGGCGACCATCCGGGGCCCCCGCACCTCAAACATGCGGGACCGTCCTGAGCTGTCGCACATCACCTTGAAAATGGTTTCCGGGTCCAGACCGCTTTTCATCCCGAATACCATGGCCTCGGCGGTGGACACGTTGTGAATCGCCACCAGCAGGTTGGCTACCAGTTTCATTTTAGTGCCGTTTCCGAATTCGCCGAGATAATAGTTGGCCCTGGCAAATGCATCCACAACCGGCAGGCACCGCTCATAGGTCCCCTGGTCACCGCTGCCGTAGACAACCAGATCTTTCTGGGCAGCCCGCGAACCGCCGCTGATGGGGCAATCCAGCAGGACCATGCCGGCTTTGGCCATGTCTTCACCGGCCCGCTGCTTGTCAGACGCCGCCAGCGTGCTGCACTCCATCACAATCAATCCTTCAGCGCCGGAGGACAGAATCCCCTGCTGGCCCCGGACGACATCTTCAAATGCGGTAAGGCTCGGCAGGGAGGTTAAGACGACCTGCGCCTTTTCAGCAACCTCCCGCGCAGAACCTGCAGCCCTGCCACCGTCTGCTACCAATTTCTCGATTCTTTGCGGCAGGATATCATAACCGCAAACCTCAAAACCTGCCTTGGCAATATTTACGGATATGGGCAACCCCATGACACCCAGCCCGATCACCCCCACTGACGCAATTGCAACATCTAGATTTTCGGCGTTCATTTTTTCTCCCGGACGTATTGAATTTAGTTATGGCAAGAAAGTGCGTCCCGCCAACGGCGCGATGAAAAGTGATCTAAAGTGATCCCGCTATAGCGGGATTGATGGATTCTATCCATTTTATTAAAAAAGATGGAGCATAGCGACACCTTAACTTTAGGCACTTTAGTCGTTTTAGGCACTCCTAACTTTAGAACACATTTGCAGCTTTATTTCGCTGTCTCCGAATATAAAACACTAACTTCGAAATAGCTTCTAGATATTCAACAAATTCCCGATATGGCTCGCATCCAGGTGCGCTTCGATGGTTTTGATCACGTTGGGTATTTTGGGCTGGTTGAGGATCTCTATAATCCGGCCGCACAGACTGGCACGATCCATGGCGGGAAATTCTGTTTTTGTGCGGCAGACGATTTCGTGAAGACGTTGCATGTAGGCGATGGATTCTTCCATTTGGCCGGATGCCGCTTCTCCGTGCTGCGGTTCCAACCAGGAGGAGCATAACACGCTGACCTCCTTGAGCGCCTGTAATTTTCTGATCGATCCGATCAGCGCCGGAACATCTTCATAAACCGGACGCTCATCCGGCACGGGGATGGTATCACCGGTAAACAGTACCCGATCCGGTTCATGAAAAAAAGATAGCGAATCTCTCGAATGGCCGGGTGTATGCAGAACCATCAGCGATTGCCCTTCTCCCAGATCAACCCTGTCGCCGTCATTCAGTATCCGGTCGACGCCGACGGAACCGGAAACCAGCGTATAAAATGTCCCGGTCGGACGCGCACGGTACTGCAGGTCAACATCCTCTATCCAGGGTTTTGCAATTTCATGGGCCGCCACCTGGCAGCCGGATGCCTCTTTTATGGCCGGGCTGCATCCAATGTGATCCGGATGACAATGGGTGTGTATCAGCAAATCGACTTCCGCGATAGTGCGGCCGGTTGAGTCGATATAATCCAGGATTGTTGGAAAAGCGGCCGACACCCCGGAGTCAATCATGCAGATTTTCCGACCAAAGATAAGATAGACATATGCAAATCTTTCGACGGTCTTATTTTCGCTGACCGCACTGGGGAAATTTATTCTAAGGGCATGAATGTTCCGGGTGATCTGCATAATAACTCCTTTGTTTACGGATCGGCAGGATCAGGCCCAATGCACGCGAGTTCATTTTGATGTTATCATTCGTCAACTTCAATAAAATCTCTTTCAACCGGCGAATAAAATTCGAGGTAGCGGATATCCTTATCGGAAGTGTTGATGATCGCATGCTTTTCAGCGGCGGGAATAAAAAGTACATCACCGGCTTTAACCGGAAACGTTTCGCTTTCAACCTTTTCGATCCCTTCGCCGCTAAGGATATAGATCAGCGATTCCCGCGTTGCATGATAGTGGTAGGGCACCTGTTCCCCTGCCGGCAGGATAACGAAAATTCCGGCCAATCTTCTGGCAAGATCGGATTCGGTGAGCACCTCATCACGAAACCGTTGCCCGGGTGACGGGTTTTGCTGTTCGATATAATCACTGGTGCGGTAAAGTTTCATGAGCGCCCTCCTTTCACTGCGCAAACACTGCCGGAGTTTAGAATGGATCACGCAAAGCCGTTAGTCGCAAAGTTGATAAGCTAGATAATAGAAAACCCTTGGCGCCTTTGCGTCTTTGCGTGAGACCAAAGTCTTTAGCTCATTGCATTCACTTGTTATCGTATTTTTGAGATCCGCGTTAGGTTTTGGGAATACTGGTCACCGTGATATATACCGTTTCGCCGTCGGCGATATTATAATTTGAATGGACTTCGCCCCTGTTGACGAGAACGGCATGCCCCTCCTTGACGGGTGTCTCGCCCTGAGCGCTCTCGAACATCATGGCCCCTTTTAAAACAATGAAAAGCTGTTCCGCATCCTCATGGACATGGGGATCACACCTTCCTGTTTTTTCCATGCGGGTGTAGGCAACTCTGAAGTCTTTCACGCCCGTCGATGCGTCAACAATTGTGCGCCCCAGCAAATCATAATGTTTGGGAGGCACCCGTCCGGGAATATCATCAATATCGATAAATTTCATACTCATCCTCTAAGATAATCTATAAAGATTTTTTGTACGTTACTGCAGTGCCATTATTTCTTAACCGATTCAATTGCCTCGATTATTTTTTTATAGGAACCGCAACGGCAGAGAATGCCCGACAAAGCCTGTTTGATCTCTTCTTCATCGGCAGCGGGATTCTCCGCCAGCAACGCCTTGGTTGAAAGAATCATGGCCGGCGTGCAAAAGCCGCACTGGACGGCCCCTTTTTCGATAAAGCCTTTTTGCACGGGATCCAGCTCTCCCTCTCTGGACAGGCCTTCAATTGTGGTGATTTGACGCCCCTTTACATCGATGGCAAGCATCAGGCAGGAGTTAACCGGCTTTCCGTCGACCAGAACGATACAGGTCCCGCAATCACCCAGGCCGCAACCTTCTTTTGTGCCGGTCAGCTGAAGGGTCTGCCGGAGAAATTCAAGCAGCGTTATGCGGGGTTCTATCTGTTTCTGAACCCGCTCTCCGTTCACCGTGACTTCCAATATCACCCCGGTAGCCCTCTCTTCGCTTTTTGCAGCGATTCCATCAGCGCTCTGTAAGTTAATACCTTTACCATTTCTCGGCGGTAAGCAGCGCTGCAGCGATGATCACTAATGGGATTTACCTCGTCTGCAGCCGCCCTGGCAGCCTCTTTCAGGCGCTCATCATCAAGGGGTCCGGACATCACGACGTCCTCGGCTTTAAGTGCCCGCATGGTCCTGGGACCCACAGAAGACAACGCAATCCCCACCGCTTTGGCTTCATCATTTTCCATGGTCACCAATGTGGCAACGCCCACCAGCGCACAATCTCCTCCACCGGTCCGCCGACCCAGCTTCAGGTATGCTGTTCCGGTATGCGGCGCCGGTTCGGGGATGTAAAAGGCCGTGATGAATTCGGCATCCGCAAGGGTCGTCTTCCCGGGTGCGGCAAAAATTTCATTCATGCCGACTTCCCGTTTTCCTTTCGGGCCGGCCGTAATGATGCGGGCTTGCAGGATCATCAGAGACGGTGACATATCCGATGCCGGCGACGCCCTGCTGACATTACCGCCCAAGGTGGCAAGGTTTCGGATGGACTGCCCTCCGACCACACCGGCGGCCTGGACCAAAAGCGGGTGCCTGTCCCGGATAAGCGGCGAACTCTGAATATCTGCAATCGTTGCCAACGCGCCTATCGTGGTACCGTTTCCACTCTCACTTTTAATCTTTTTCAGGTTCCGGATGAATTTGAGATTGACCAGAGCGGTCGGATGAATCTCTCCCCTTTTCATGCGCACCAGCAAATCCGTGCCCCCCGCCAGAGGAAAAGCCCCATCTACCTCGGTTAACGTTTCAACGGCCTCTCTGACCGAAGCGGGTTCAAAATAAGAAAAATTTTTCAACCTTTTCATCGAAAATTCTAACTCCGGCTGCCTTGCAAAAAGGGAATGATGCCAAACCCCATGGAAAGCATATTCAAGGATGCATTGGCGTCTTTATCAATTCACAAAATGGCTTAATCGGCTGTTTTTTCGCGTTCATAAAACAGCTGCAAGGCTTTCAAATGTGAGTTCATATGCTCAATCACCAGTTTCTCTGCCGCTTTTGCATCTTTCTTTTTTAGGGCGGCAACAATATCTGTATGTTCGTCAACGGCTTCCTGCGCCCGGCCGGGCATAAATGAAAAGATGGCCCGGGCCCGCAAGGACATATCCCACAAATCAAAAATAACCTTGATCAGGTATTCATTATCAGAGGCGGCATAGATAACATGGTGAAAGTCCCTGTTTAGATTTGACAGCAGCACGTGGTTTCCGGAACCCACGGCCTTCGTCATTTTGGACAGAATGGTATCCAGTTTCTTCAAGCCATTTTTTTTGATCCTGTCAACGGCCTGCCGCGTTGCCAGCCCTTCCAGCACGGCCCTGATCTGATAAATTTTGCAGATATCGGCAAGGTCAAAATTGGTTACAATCGCGCCGACGTATGGCTTGCTTTGAATCAGACCGTCAGATTCCAACTGCCGCATGGCTTCCCTGACCGGTATGTCGCTTGCTCCGAATTCTCTGGCAACGTCGGAAATAACAATCCTTTCATTCGGCTTGTATTTCCCGTTGATAATATCCTCTTTAATTTCCTGATAAATAATCTCGCTTTTTGTCTGGTAAATCCCTCTTCCCATAAAAAATTAGCTAACCGATAGGGTTTTTTTTGTCAATCAACTTATTTAAACAGTTTGTCCCGGACCAATTTCTTGTGCTATGGATTTAGAACCTATCTCAAAAAAGCGTCTAAGTGCCCAGGGCTGCGTTGTTCCGCAAATTGAAATACTCACGTACTGCGTGTACGCTCCGTTTTCAATTCACAGGACGCTTGATGCATACATTAATTTTTAAGATCAGATATGTAATCCCGCTTCAGTGGGACCCTGAACCCTGATGCACATTTTTGAGATAGGTTTTAATAATTCATCAAACTTAAAAAAAGGAAACCTGTTAAATGGAAAAGGTACGCTTGGGCATCGTTGGCTGCGGCAATTATGCGTACAGCCTTGCGGCTGCCGTCCGTCAATGTGAGCAGACCGATCTGGTGTCCTGTTTTGATGTGATTCCTGAAAGGGGGCAAAAGTTCGGTAAGCGCTACCAGTGTGATCGGGAAAGGCGTTACGAAAATCTTTTGCAAAGAAAGGACATCGACGGTGTCCTGCTGGTCACACCGAATGCGGCGCATGCCCATCAGACCGAACAGGCGGCCGGGTGCGGCAAGCATGTTTTCGTGGAAAAACCGATTGCAAATACGATTGCCGAAGCCAAACGCATGATCGCGGTTTGTCGAAAAGCAAAGGTGGTCTTAATGGTCGGACACCTCCGGCGACGAAGTGCCGGTATACGTAAAGCCAAAGCGTTAATCGATCAGGGCCATATCGGGGATCCCGTCATGGTGGAGGCAAATGTGTCCGGGGATTCGGGATTCAGTTTAACGCCCGACAAATTCAGGTGGTCGGGCGATGACAGCGGTTGTCCCGGAGGGGCGCTCATGACCAGCGGGATCCATCATGTGGATACCTTTAATTATATTTTGGGCCCGGTGGAATCCGTATCCGCATTTTTTCAGAAACTCTATATCGCTGCAGATGTAGAGGATATCAATTTAGCCATTTGCCGGTTTCGATCCGGCGTACTCGGCTACCTGGGTTCAACTTACGTATCCCCTTACGACAACTGGCTCCATGTTCGCGGCACCAAAGCGGGTCTTCTTTGGATCGTCAGACCTCCGGTTCCAACCGTTGGCAAATTTTTTCACAATAATGATGTATTTACACACCTGATACAATTTCAAAAAGGCCGCGAGCCCCGGCCGGTTTCCTTCGTTCCCGGCGATCCGGTTTCGGAGGAAATAAGCGAATTTGCGCATTGCATCCAGACCGGCAGCCGCCCGGAGACGGACGGTGAAAGCGCCTTGACATTTTTAGCATTTATTCGGGCCGCTATCGACTCGGCCCGTCTGGGAAAGCAGGTCGAACTGGACAGATAATTTTTTAGGAAATTTAGCGACCACTCTTCACCGGTAAACCGCTAACGACCCCTAGCCGTGATGGGTTGGTTGTATGTGACGAAGGAGGCGCACCGTGTATCAAATCTTAACCGATGACGATATTAATCGATCGTTACCCATGGACAGGGTCATTGAAACGATCGAAAGATCACTGCAGGCAAAAGCCGCGGGGCAGCTGGTGGCACCGCCGCGATTTGCTGTTGATGTCGAAAAGGGAGCCCTTATCTTTACCGCCGGTGCGGAAGTAACGGCAACCCGCACCATCGGCTTCCGGGTTTATGATTCCTTTCAAAGTCATTCACCCGAACGCACGGAGTTGGTTGCCGTTTTTGACAGCCAAACGGGTGGTTTTAAGGGTCTGTGCGTGGGTGTCATGATCGGTGCGCTCAGAACCGCGGCAATCAATGCCATTGCCATCAAGTATCTGTCCCGTCCCGATGTAAGGCGTTTGGGTATCCTGGGCTCCGGCTTACAGGCCCGGACCCATTTTCAGGCAGCGGTTTTGGTAAGACAGTTTGAAAGCGCTATGGTATACAGCCCGACAGCCAGTCACCGTGAAGCCTATGCGGATCAATTAAGTCATAAAACCGGTGTCCCCATCGAGGCACTTTCGTCCGCCGAAGATGTTGTTCGCAGGGCTGAGGTGCTGATTTGTGCTTCAAACAGCCCCACGCCCGTTCTTGATGCCGGCTGGTTGCATCCCGGGATGCACATCAATACAATCGGCCCGAAGTTCAAGGACCGCCATGAATTCCCGGTTGAAGCGGCATGCAAAAGCGATAGGATCGTAACCGACTCCCTGCAACAGGTCGATGGATATGAGTCGTATGCACCCCCCTTTTTTCTTCAAAATACCCCGGAAAGAAAACGCATGATCGAATTAGACGAACTTGTTACCGGCAAACGCAAAGGCAGATCTTCCCCAGAGGACGTAACACTTTTTTGCTCTGTCGGCTTGGCCGGCACAGAAGTTGTCGTCGCCGATGCCGCTTTTAAGTCGCTGAACAAACGGAGGTTCTCATGACGCCTATGACTGGCGGTAGCGCCATCGTCAAATCATTGCAACAGTATGGTATCAATACCCTGTTCGGCATCCCGGGGGTACAGCTTGACCATTTATTCAATGCCCTGTATGACGAACGCAAGACCATCCGCGTCATCGCTAACCGCCACGAACAGGGTTGCGCCTATATGGCCTTTGGTTATGCCAGGTCCTCCGGGCGTGTGGGGGCCTACGCCGTTGTGCCGGGCCCGGGATTCCTCAATTCGACAGCGGCACTTGCCACGGCTTATGCCTGCAACACACCGGTCCTTTGTATAACCGGCCAGATTCCATCACAGCTGATCGACGGCAGTTTCGGCGCCCATCATGAAATCTCGGATCAATTGGGTATTCTCCGTAACCTGACCAAATGGGCGACTCGCATCGAACACCCGACACGGATACCGGACGCCGTGGAGAAAGCCTTCCGATTGCTTTTAAGCGGCCGCAGACGACCGGTCGGTCTCGAAATGGCCCCGGACATCATGGCCATGGAAGCAGAAGTAACGTTGCGCAAGCCCGTGGCGACTCCCGCACCGGCCGAACCGGACCCCGGGTTGATCGACCCGGCTGCTGCAATGCTGGGGAAAGCCAGGAATCCCGTGATTGTGGCTGGCAGCGGCGTATTCGGTGCGGAGGAAGAACTGCTGCAGGTAGCCAAAATGCTGCAGGCACCGGTGATCATGACGCGTAACGGCTCGGGTGCGGTCAGCGCCCGTCACTATCTTGGCTTGTCCGAAACAGCCGGTCATCGGGTATGGCCTGAGGCCGAGGTCGTATTGGCGGTTGGCACACGACTCTATGGGCAATACCGGGATTGGGGCATCGACGACGACCTCAAGCTTATCCGCATCGACATCGACCCGCATGAGATTGAACGCAACGGAAAGCCGGCGATAGGAATTTTCGCGGACGCCAAATTGGCGCTGGCCGCTCTGGCAGACTGCCTGGGGCGCCATAACCGTAGGCGTGCATCGCGTAAAGAGGCGCTCGAGGGCCTGAAAGCGCGTCTGCAAAAGGAATACGAAAAGCTGTCGCCCCAGATCGATTACATCAAAGCGATCCGGGCCGAGCTCCCCGACGATGGTTTTGTCGTCGGCGAGTCAACCCAGCTGGCCTACGCCGCGCGCGTTGCCATGCCGTTCTACCGTCCGCGCACTTTTGTGACTGCCGGCTATCAGGGAACCCTCGGCTACGGTTTTCCGACCGCGCTGGGCGTTAAGGTCGCCAATCCGAACAAACAGGTCATATCGATAACCGGCGACGGTGGCTTTCTGTTCGGGGCCTCGGAACTCGCTACCGCCGTGCAGCATCGCCTGGCGACCGTAACCCTGATCTTCAACAATTCCGCTTATGGAAACGTCAAACGCGCCCAAATTCAAAAATACGGCGGAAAGGTCATCGCCACCGACCTGCACAACCCTGATTTCGTCAAACTCGCCGAGACTTACGGTGCACTGGGCCTGCGCGTAAAGGCGCCTGAAGACCTGGCAGCAGCAATCCGCCGGGGATTTGACCACGACGGCCCTACCATCGTGGAAATACCCGTAGGCGATATGCCCAGCCCCTGGCACCTGATACACATGCCGCGAGTGCGCCCGGCCATGCATTAAGGCGCGCCAGGCGCGCATACGATGAAGATGTTTTAGGGCGGTGATAAGGCAATATATTTGATTTTATAATCTTAACTATGAAAACTATTTATTTGACTCATGTTTAATCGAATGGTAATGAAGCACCAAGATCATAACCTGAGCCAGCCGTTTTTATTTAATTAATTTTTTCGAGGCCTTATTCCGAAATCGATAACGCTTTGGCCGACTGTTGGTTTTATTTCAAGCTTTGATACGGAAACCAAGAAGACGTTAAGATTTGGAGCATCATAGTGTCCAAACCCAAGGTCTTTGTTTTTGCCCCCGTCCTCAGGATGGGCGAGTCCTACAATTCCTATAGCATGTTAGAAGATGAAGGCTACGAGGTCGTTTATGGCAAAGCGTCGTGGCTCACGCCCCAGGGTGAAAACGAAGACGAAATGTGCGAAATGGCAAAAGACGCTGATGCCCTCACCGGTGGCTCAATCAAGAGCAGCCCCGTTACCGGCAGGATAATGGAAAGCGCGCCGGCGCTGCGAATCATTGCCAAAGCCTCTATTGGAGTGGATGACGTAGATGTTGATGCGGCCACGGAGATGGGTATCCTGGTGACCCACGGCATCACAGAATCCAACTGGTCCGGTGTCGGTGAGGGTACCGTTGCAATCATGCTTGCGCTGCTTAAAAAAACACGCGAAAAAGACGAAGCCGTAAAGCAAGGCAAATGGCGCGAACCGTCTCTACAGGGCATTTATATCGGCAAACAGCAGGACGGTTATGCGGGCATCACCATCGGCATTGTCGGCCTGGGAAGGATCGGTCGCCGTTTTGCCGATCTGATGGCACCGTGTCTCAGGAATGTGGAACGTGTTGATCTAGAGACACTGCTGAAAGAATCCGACGTCGTTAGCCTCCATGTCGTCCTGACCGAGGAAACCCGGCAGATGATCGGGGCGGAGGAATTTGCCCTGATGAAGCCGGGTGCGATTCTAATCAATACGTCACGCGGTCAGGTGGTGAACGAGAAAGCGCTGGTGCAAGCGCTACAAAGCGACCACCTCAGCGCTGCCGGGCTGGATGTCTTTGAGGATGAGCCGTTGCATGCTGATTCTCCGCTGCTCAAGATGGGACATAAAGTGCTGTTGTCACCCCATATGGCGTCCTCCAACTTGGACAACGGCCTGAAACAGGGGATCACCTCGGCAAACCGCTCGGTGGTGGTCGCCCTCAGCGGGGAGGTTCCAGACAACGTCTATAACAAAGCGGTCATCCCAAAATGGCTCGAGCGTTTTGGTGGACATAAGGTCTAGGTATTTTCGTTGCGGGTGGAACCGGGTGCGAAGTCCCGCCGTGGCGGGATTTGGAAAACCCAAACGATCCTGTGAGCATTGGTATCCATTTTTTCCCTCCATGTGCTGGATTGAGAGGGAATTATAACAAAGGCGTGTAGCAGATCCGCTCACAACATTGCTGCCTTTTGGATAAAGGTCCGTTTTTTTTCCGGGTTCCATGACTACTAAAAAGGAGGTAGATTATGAAAAAAACAGTGCTTTTGACCGTGTTTTGTATGATGATGGGTTTTCTTTTAACCGGCAACTGTCTGGCCGAGGATGCTGCGGCCTTTTACAAGGGGAACACCATCACGGTCCTTATTCCCACCAGTCCTGGTGGCGGATTTGATCTGGTATCCCGGGCTATTGCTCCCTATTTGGAAAAGTATACCGGCGCTAAGACATTACTGCAAAACGGCAAGACCATCCTATCCCAAAACCAACTCTATCGGAGCAAACCCGATGGCCTGTCGGTCATTCTTGCTGGACATGGAGCGAAGGAAATTACATCCCAATTATTCAAACAGAAAGGCGCCAATTTTAATTGGAAAGAATTTACCCTTCTCGGACGCCTGCCGTTCAGTTCATCGCTTTTTGTTGTCGATAAAAAACTGGGGAGGCGTTGGGCTGGGATGGAATGAAGGTCGTCCCCGGCATGGGTGGTGGTGAAAGGGCGATGGGTCTGCGCCGCGGTGAACTTCAATCGACAATAGCGGGTACCGGCCAGGTCGCAAAGAATCCGGACGTGATGCTGCCTATCGTTGGGACCAATAAAGACCCTAAATTCCCCAACGTGCCGGCAGTTAAGGAAGTGGTCCTGAAGGGAAAGGAAAAATGGGCTGAATGGACGTCCACCTGGGATCAAGTCGTATACTGGTCCTATGCGTCACCGGGCGTTCCGCCGGACAGGGCGGCTTTCCTGGAAAAAGCACTTGAAAAGACGTACAATGACCCGGCATTCAAAGCCGACATGAAAAAGCTTAAATTTGAATTATCGGATCATTTTGTTGGTGCTAATGAATTAACGAAAATCACCCGGACAATTGCAGATTTAACTGATGATGAAATCAAAGAAATGAAATTTGTAATAAGAGAGAAATATCAGAAAAAATAATAAGGGCAGGCTGAATTACCTTATTAGCGCATGAACATAACGTGAAACAAAATCCACCAGGAAAAGGGAAACAGCTGTTTCCCTTTTCCTGGAATTTTTTATCACCCGGTGATTCTTTGGTGGGTCCGCGTAACATGTTAGCTTATATTTCCCATTCTTTATTTATTAAACTTATGTGAGGAGATAAGCGCATGCTTGAGGCTGCTGCGAGCGCTCTGATGCAACTGTGTACGCCGCTTTATTTTCTATTATTTATGCTGGGGATTGTGTTGGGCCTCGGGGTAGGACTCATCCCTGGAGTTGGCGGGACGGTCGCAATGGCACTGATTCTTCCCTTCGCCATGAAGCTTGATGCCGGCGCGGCGATTCCGTTTGTGCTGGGTTTGTTATCTCCTGTGCTGACTTCGGATTCTATTCCCGCAATCCTGATTGGTTCACCCGGTTCGCCCAGTGCCGCGGCTACGATGATGGACGGTTATCCCATGGCGCAAAGGGGGGAGGCCGGCAGGGCTTTGGGGATTGCATTTGCCGCATCGGCCATCGGTGGTGTATTTGGAGCCTTTTTAATTGCCGTTTCCATACCGATACTTAAGCCGCTGGTGCTGTTTTTTGAAACACCGGAATTTTTAGCCCTGAGCATTCTGGCAATATCATCTGTGTCCGTTCTCGGTGGCGGAAACATCCTGAAGGGAGTTGCGTCGGCAGGCCTCGGCCTGCTTATCTCCATGATCGGGGAAGATCCCATTCGCTATGTGGTGCGATGGAATTTCGGCATTGACTATTTGATTGATCACATTCATATCATCCCGGTTGCATTGGGGCTTTTTGCGATTCCCGAGCTCGTCGAATTGTGCGCCAGCGGCGCCAGCGTCGCTCGAGTGCCGATAAAAGCTATGCGGGGGAGATTTGAAGGTGTGAAAGATACATTGAAAGAATGGAAACTGGTTTTGAGTTCATCCGGAATTGCGGCCTTCATCGGGTTTTTACCTGGATTGGGCAGCACGGTTTCGACCTGGCTCTGTTATTCGTGGGCAGTGATTGTCAGCAAAAAAAAAGGAGGGTTCGGCAAGGGCGATGTCAGGGGCGTTATCGGTGCGGAAGCAGCCAATAATGCCAGCGCCGGTGGCTCTTTGATTCCGACGATCGCCTTCGGCGTGCCGGGATCGACGGTTACGGCACTCCTTCTCGTTGTCTTCTGGGCGGTGGGTATTACCCCCGGGCCGAAATTGCTGACCGATCACGTTGATCTGGTATTTTTAATTGTTTGGACGGTTGCACTGGCGAATATATTCGGTGCGGCCATCTGTTATCTGTTAACCAACAAATTGGCCATGATTACGAAAATTCCGCCGCACATTTTAGCTCCGTTAGCTTTAACTCTTATTTTTACGGGTACCTTGTATAGTACGTCAGCGGTTCCAGGTATATTTTTACTCATCGGATTCGGCATTCTCGGATGCCTCATGAAGATTTTCGGGTGGCCCAGGCCGGCCCTTCTGCTGGCATTTATCTTGGGCCCGATCATTGAGACGTTCTACTTCCAGACGACCACAATATACGATTTTGCCTGGCTGTTACGTCCCTCGGTTATCATTATTCTTGTTTGTGCTGTTGGTATTATATCCCTGGGATTTAAGATGAAAAATATAATGCAATATGGTTTTACCTCATTTTTTATCATAATGATTGCGGTTTGTCTTTATATGGCCAAAGACTGGAATTCCGCGACAGCTCTTTTCCCGCGGGTGGTCATATTAAAAATGGGCGGCGCCAGGATAAGGATGGCAAAACAGATGACGAAGTCGAATTTATAAGAAAGACCGGCCGTATGGCCAAGTACTTGGGTTGGCTGATTGGGTTTGTTGTGCTTATTTGGGCCATCGGCATTGTTTATTCCATTCCCATCTATATCTTCAGCTATATGAAAATAGAAGGAAAATACGGTTGGCTCAAATGCGGCATATATTCAGCATCAACGACAGTTTTCATTATCATCCTCTTTGAATATATATTCCGTGTGGCCTGGCCTGAAGGGGCGCTTATCAGAATTTTAAATTTATAATCCTTTTGACGATGGGCCTAAAATGAGAATAACCGCAGAAAACGTCGCATCCCTTTCCTAAAATGTCATCTAAATGTCATTAAACTCCGGAGAACCGCTGAGCTTGAAAAGTTCGTTGTGCAGTACCGAAATAATTTTTTCCTTAGTGGAATATTTTTGATAAACAATACCCAATTGCCTTTTAAGAGGAGGGTCACCGAAGGGAATTTTTCGAATATTTGGCGGCAAGGGCTCGCTGCCGACCGGTTCGGGCAAAACAGAAACCCCATGACCATGCTCTACCATTCTTATGATCGGTTCCAGTGCGTCAATATCTATTCTTGAATGAACCTTGATATCGCGCCGAAGAAATTCTTTATCTATCATGACCGCCGCAGATGAATGACTGAAGTATTTAATATAGGGTGAATTTTCTAAAAGCTCTATATCCGTATTCCCTTTGGCGTTGATATCCGCCACAACCACTAACGGTTCATTGGTGTATGGAAGCCAGCAAATATTCTTTTTTATTGCGGTACCACTTGGAATAATAGCTGCATCCAAACGCCCGGTTTCCACGCTCGTAATCAGATCGGTTGAAACCGCCGTTTTCACATGGATGCGCAACTGGGGATATCGATGGCGCAATATTGCCAGTGCTTTGGGTAAAGCACCCTTAAAACTGGCCCGGATTGTGCCCAGAGACAGCCTGCCGGAAAGCTCATCGCCGGTCAAATTTTGGGTAATACGATCATATTCCTTGACGATTTTTCTAGCGCTTTCAAGCAGCATTACGCCATGTTCTGTTAATGCGGGCGGGCGAACGGTCCGATCAAAAATCCTGAAACCGAGAAATTCCTCAATGATTCGCACGTGCTGGCTGACCGCCGATTGACTCAGGAATACCGCCTCTCCGGCAGCTCCAAAAGTCCCGTAATCCGCTATGGCGATGAATGTTTTTAAGTGGCGGATGTCCATATGACCACAATGTATTCGATTTGTAAATGTTAACTATAAAAACTATTCATTTGACTTATGTTTAGTCGAATAATAATAAAACATCCAGATCGTCAACTGGGCCGGATGTTTTCCATCGACGAATTGATTCGTTGTGCTTTTCCGAACAATTTCGCATTGATGAGAATAAATTAACAAATTATTTCCACAGGAAGCAACGAAAAAAATTGAATGTCGTAAAAGTTATCGTTAAGCGCCTGTGCCTTATTTTAACTAGAAGTGGTTTCAAAACCTCAGATCAGGTCCAAGGGCAAGGCGTCAGGCTGATCGGGAAAGCGCAGCATACATGGGTATGTGAGCATTTACCAGAGGCCTGCAACGCAGCCATTGGGCCTTAGATGGGGTTTTGATACCACTTCTAAATAAGTTAATCTCATTAATAGACAATTCATAAATACTTAAATAGGAGGTATGCTTTGAATCCGTGGGATGTTGAAGGGAAATGGTCTGTATCGCACTTTTGCTGGGCTGATGAAGTCAGGAAGGAGATACCGCTCCTGCGCAAGAAGATTGGCATCCGGGATGTGACTTTTCGTGAAGGAGATGACCAGCCCGGGTTTCGGGTCAGCATCGAGGACAAGATCGCGCTTTTGCGCCTCTCCGTGGAGTTGGGGATCGAGGAGATCGACATCGGGGGGCCTTCCATGCACCCGTACCAGTACGACCTGGCGAAGGCCCTGAAGGAGTCCGGGATCAAGGTGCGCAAGACGGGCCGTTTTTTCGGAAACCTCACGAGGTCGTCCTGATGTATCTCAATGAGCAGACGGTCCTGGATCAGCTGAAGAAGTTCCCCGAGCTCATCGATTATGTTCACAGCCAGTACAATGCAGAGGTGAGCTGGGGCATTTCAGACACCCCCCGCGCCCCCCTGGAACTGATCCGGAAAGTCTACCGGGAGGGGGTTGCCGCGGGGGCAGACAAGGCGGGGATCGCCGACACCTTCGGGGTCGCAACCCCCGGAGTGATGCGCTACCTGGCCCGTGAGGTGAGATCGATTATTCCTGAAGAGATGGTCCTGAAGGTCCACTGCCACAACACCTTCGGCATGGCCACGGCCAACACCCTGGCCGCGGCGGAAGGAGGAGGGACCGAGCTGGACTGCACGATCAACGGATACGGAGACGAGGCGGGAAATGCCGCCATGGAAGAGGTGGTGGTCAGCCTCGAGGCGCTCTATGGCGTCGATACCGGAATCAAGCTGGAGCTGTTGAACCGATACTCGCAGGAGGCCATCAAGCGGGGACGGACACCGATTCAGCCGCACAAGGCGATCGTCGGAGAGAACGCCTTCCTCAGGCCGATGTACATCTGGTCGGGGGTCAACATGGCGAAGGAATCGTGGATGCTCCATGAGCCGCTGAGCCCGGAGGCGGTGGGAGCGAAAACGGACGTCGTCTTCGGTCCCGAGGGCAGCCTCGATGACCCGCCGATCGAGACGAAGCTCAAAGAGCTGGGGATCCCCTATACACCGACAGACATCGTGCGGGTCCGGGAGACTGTGGAGAAAATGCTCCTGGAAGAGCAGACGATCAAGATACGGCGCAAGTACGTCACCGAATCGGAATTCGAAGACGTCTGCAGGAAAGTGGTCCGCGATCCGAAAGCGTGAGCGGCTGTTTAGGTCGCTGGGCTGTGTTTATTGAAAAAGGGAGGAAAAGGTTAATGGACACCGTTTCAGTTTTGAAATTGACGAAGCAGGGCGCCACCAGGGTAATGGAAGCCGCGCTCAAAGGAGCCGAGGCCAAAGGGCGCAATGTGAGTGTTGCCGTGGTGGATGACGCCGGGCAGCTGATTGTTTTCGCCCGTATGGATAACGCCGGACTCAATACGATCCCGATCTCCCAGGCCAAGGCGCGCTGTGCCGCCCGCACCCGTCATCCCTCGGGCAAGCTAAGTAAATCCGGAAATGAACGGACCGACCACCATGCCCTGGCGATCACGCTGGCTGCGGGTACCGACAATATGGTAACCATGCCGGGGGGTGTCCCCATCAAGGTCAAGGAACAGGTCATCGGTGCGGTGGCGGTCAGTGGTGCCGGCCACAGTGATGCGGAGATCGCCAAGGCCGCGGCAGCGGTCCTCGACGCATAGGGCATAGACAGGCAGTTGCTTCCATGCCCGCAAATCGCATGGAACGGTAGTCATTGAACAAGCGGGATCGAATCGCGTCGTTTCGCGCGGCTCACTGCAGGAAATTGAGCCGGGCGAAGCTACCGGCCGGGTCCCTTGCCAACTCAAGTCATGGAGGATGTTATGGATAAGAAAGCACAAGCCGTCGTTGGAGCCGATGAAACGTTGAAGATCGGAGAGCTGCGGACCTGGAGGGCCTTGCTTCGCAGAGAGACTGTCTGGAAGACGGCGCGTTATACCAAAGGCGATATCGATGCCCTCGTCATCGGGATTTCCGATCCGGACGGCGTTACCGGGTACGGGTATGTACCGGCCATGTTCCTGGAAGGGGAGTCAGCGCCCTCTGCGGAAGCGCTCCTGTATACCGTGCTGAAACCGGTCATTATGGATCGGGAACATGCCGGGATCCAGACGCTGATGAACGAGCTGGAACTTTCGCTGCGTCATAACCACCAGCTCAAGTTTGCCGTCGAAGAGGCGTTGCTGGATATGACGGCCAAGAAACTCAACACCCCCCTGTTCAATCTTCTCGGCGGGCTGTGCTTTGCCGAAATGCCGGTCATGCGGGCACTGACGCTCAAGCCCCCCGAGGAGACGGCTCAGGACGCTCTGGCTTTTCAGGAGAATGGGTACACCCACATGAAGCTGAAGGTCGGCCTTGACCCGGAACGCGATGTGGCGGCGTTGAAAGCGGTCAGGAAGGCTGTCGGCGATGATGTGTTTCTCTCCATTGATGCCAACCGATCCTACACGCCGATGCAGGCGATCAATGTCATCAGCCGGATGGAGGAATGGGGCCTCAACCTGGCCGAGCAGCCGATCCGGGCCGATGATGTCCGCGGGATGGCGTTTATCCGACAAAAAGTCCGCACACCGATCATGGCCGACGAAGGGGTGCGGACCCCGGCCGAAGCCGCGCGCCTGATTGAAGCGGGCGCCATCGACGCGGTCAGCATTAAGCTCTGGAATGTGGGCGGGTTCATGAAAGGCAAAGAGATCGCCGCGGTGTGCAGTGCGAACAATTGCTTCTGCCACATCGCCACAACACCGGGAAGCCAGATCATGGAAGCGGGGCAGCTCCACTTTGCCGCGTCCACGCCCAACATGTTCGCCGGGTGTGAGCTGGCCGAATTTGCGGCGCTTCTGGACGACCCGGGCTCTGGCCTCGAAATTGTCAACGGCACGCTGAAAGTGCCCATGGGCGCCGGCTTGGGTATCAACATCGATTTAAGCAAAGCCGTTGAGACCACCCCTAAATAGGGCAAGGGATTCCGCATCCCCCCGCTCAAGGGAGCCGGGGGGATGTGCATAGAAGTAGTTTCAGATAACCCTTAAGGGCAGGAGAACCAGGATGCACAAGCAGCTCGATGCCGAACGCGAAGAAGTGACCCGGATCGTCTCGCGCTTTATCGCCGAAACCAATTACGACCAGCTTCCCCAGTCGATCATCGATCGGATCAAAAAAAGCATCCTTGACACGCTCGGCATCATCATCCCGGCAAGCGAGTTGATGCCTGACCTTAAAAGCGCCATCGATCTGCACATTGAGGCCGGCGGCAAGGCGGAAAGCACTGTCCTGGCTTACGGGGTCAAGCTGCCCTGCTGGGCGGCCGCCTTTGCCAACGGCGTCAGGGGCCATGCGCTGGATTATGCCGACGGCCATCTTGAGGCCGTCTTCAGGGTCGGCATCAGTGTGATCCCGCCGGCTCTGGCCATCGCCGAGCGCCGGGGTGCGGTCAGCGGCAGGGAACTGATCACCGCGGTGGGGGTGGCGGAAGAGTTCCTTTGCAGACTGGGGGTGGCTGTTGCCCGCCGGCGCCAGTCCCTGGGCCCGTGGCATTGCGGCATCCTGCTGGGCAACTTCGGCGCCACCGCGGCCGCGGCCAAGATGCTCAATTTGAACGCCGACCAGATCGACAGGTCTTTCGGCATCGCCTTCCTCCAGGCCGGCGGCACCGTCGGGACCACCGCTCCCGACGCCAACATTCGCGGGATGTATGCCGGTTTTGTCGGAAAGACCGGGGTGTTGGCCGCCCTAATGGCCCAGAGAGGCGTGCTGGGTCCGCGCGGATGCCTGGGTTCCCCGGACGGGCTGTTTGATGTCTATTTCCAGGGCGCCTATGACCGCGAGGCGCTTGTGGAAGATCTGGGGGGCGAATTCGAGCTGATCAACCTGAGCTTCAAGCCATGGCCTGCCTGCGCCTTTGCCCATCCCTACATCGATGCCATGCTCAACATCCGCTCGGAACGCGCGCTTAGGTCCGAGGAGATTGAACGCATCGACGTCTTCTCCGGGGAGATGAACAGGGAATTGTGCAAGCCCATTGACCCGGCTTCGGGAATGGTTCCCAAGACCACCAACGATGCCAAGCGCAGCATCCCCTTCAACGTGGCGGTGGCGGCCCTGAGGGGAAAAGTTTCGTTCCGGGATTTCACCCCCGAAGGCCTCGGCGATACCGAGGTGCTGCAGATGGCCCAAAAGGTCCGGTGGGTATCGGCACCCGAACTCGACCAGGATTCTTTCTCCAAGAAGGGCAATCAGCTCCCCCCCGGCAAGGTCGGCGTGACCGACAGCCGCGGCCGGACCTTTACCAAGCGGACCGATTACCCCTACGGGCATCACCTCAACCCCATCAAATCCGAAGACATCGTGGAAAAATTCAGGGACTGCCTCGCCCTTTCCCCCAGGCCTATTCCCGAGCAGGACAGGGAGCGCGTGATTGATAAGGTACTGCATCTGGAGGAGGAGTCCGACATCCGGGAAATCATCCGGCTGCTGGCTTGATCCGTCATCATAAACAATTCCAAATTTAGATATGAGGCAACCATGCATGGATATAACCAACAAATCGCCCGTATCGATTTGACCTCCGGTCATATTCATACCGATTCACCGGATGAAGATTTCTATCGGCAATATCTGGGTGGACGCGGGTTTATCATCCATACCCTGATGAAGGACATGCCTGCCAATATGGATCCCTTGGGACCGGAGAATCGTCTGGTTTTTGCACTGGGGCCGCTGACCGGGCATTTTTTTGTCGGCAGTGGTCGCCACAGCGTGGGAAGCAAGTCGCCGCTTACGGGGGCATACGGTGAATCTGAAGCGGGCGGATACTGGGGGGCTGAATTAAAGCGGGCAGGATACGATGCGCTCATTTTCAAAGGAACTGCTGCAAAACCGGTATATCTCTGGATTGATAACGGTAAAATTGAAATCTGTGATGCATCTTTTCTCTGGGGATTGGAAGTCGCCGAGGCCCATCATAGAATCCTGGAACGACATGGCGGCGGAAAAATCCGTACCGCCCTGATTGGTCCGGCCGGGGAGAAAAAGGTAAACTTTGCCTGCATTTTACATGACATTACCCATGCGGCCGGTCGCACCGGTATGGGTGCGGTCATGGGCTCAAAGAACCTTAAAGCCATCGCTGTGAAGGGCGATCGCCTGCCGGCTCCCTTTGATCGCAAACAGCTTGTCAAACTGAACAAGATTATGCTGAAAGGGTATAAGGAGCGAACAAAGCTCTGGCAGTTTGGTACCGGCAGCATGATGGAAGCCGGTGAAAAAAGCGGCAATCTTCCCATCCGCAATTTCAAAGGCGGTCGATTCCCCGGGGTGGCAAAGATCATTCCGCAGATTATCTGCGCAAATTATCTTGAAAAAATGGGAAGTTGTTTCGGTTGTCCGATCCGGTGCAAACGTGTTGCCAGACTGGAGGAACCCTATACGGTGGATCCGATATATGGTTGTCCTGAATACGAAACGCTGGGGTCATTTGGTTCCAATTGCGGCATTGACGACCTGCCAGCGGTGATGAAAGCCAATGAATTGTGCAACCGAAACGGTTTAGACACCCTTTCCACCGGCGGCGTGATCGCCTTTGCCATGGAATGTTTTGAAAAGCGGCTGTTGACAATCCAGGATACGGGAGGGCTGGAACTGTCTTTCGGGAATGCCGATGCCATGCTGGCATTGGTCGAACAGATTGCCACCGCAACCGGACTGGGAGCGCTGCTGGCAAAAGGCACGCGCTATGCTGCCCGAAAAATCGGTAAGGGCGCGGAGCGTTACGCCATGCAGGTTAAAGGTGAAGAAATTCCCATGCACGAACCCCGATTCAGACAACTGTTAAGCGTTCATTACAGCATTCATGCAACCGGTGCCGACCACGGGACCGGCCCTCATGAACCTGTGCCGATCCAGGAAGGCTGTGAGCAGGAAATCCTGGAAAAAAGTTTCCCGTCCCAGCTGGTCAACACCCTGGGGTTGTGCAAATTCGTTCCCTGGGAAAAAGATGAGGTCAGAGCGGCGCTTAAGTATGTTACCGGATGGCAGGTGAGCGAGGAAGAACTCAAAAAGGTCGTCGACCGCGGGGTCACGCTTACCCAGCTTTTCAACCTGCGGGAAGGCCTTACGCCTGCTGATTACAAACTGCCGCAACGTTTTTCAAAAAGCCCTGCTGAAGGTGCGCTGCGGGGCATCGATCCGGTGCAGTTCGAAATCGTTCAAAAAGCCTACTACAGGCTGCTCGGCTGGGATGAAAATGGTGTACCGACCCGGCAGAAGCTGAAAGACCTTGATATCATGTGGGCCGGAACCTAGCTATGGGGTTGCACTAAGGTAACTATTTGAGGGGTCGGGGAGTTTTCATTAAAACCCACTTTGCGGCAAGTACTGGCATCTTCACATAAAGTCAGAGGGCGCGCCCCGGGCGGGCCTGTCGAAAAAGCGGATAGAAAAACTCCCCGACCCTTCAACTACTTAAAAATATATAAAATTCAATAGAATATGAGGCTTCATTTAAAATCCGGAGAGCCGCTGAGCCGAAAAAGCTCTTTGTGTAAAACCGAAATAATTTTTTCCTTGGCAGAAGATTTTTGATAAATGATTCCCAACTGCCTTTTAAGAGGCGGGTCACCAAACGGAATTTTTCGTATATTCGGCGGCAAGGGTTCACCGCCGACCGGCTCGGGCAAAACAGAAACCCCAAGACCATGCTCTACCATTCTTATGATCGGCTCCAAGGCGTCAATATTTATTCTTGAATGAATACGAACGTTGCGCCGCAGAATTTCTTTATCTATCATGAGCGCCACGGACGAATTATTAAAATATTTAATGTAGGGTGAATTTTCTAAAAGCTCTATATCCGTATTCCCTTTGGCATCCATATCCGCTAAAACCACCAAGGGTTCACGCGTGTATGGAAGCCAGCAAAGATTCTCTTTTAATGTTATACCATCCGGCACAATCGCTGTATCCAAGCGTCCGGTTACGACGCTCGTAATGAGATCGGCTGAAACCGTCGTATGAACATGTATGCGCAACTGGGGATATCGATGGCGCAATATTGCCAGTGCTTTGGGTAAAGCACCCTTAAAGCTGGCCCGGATTGTGCCCAGAGACAGCCTGCCGGAAAGCTCATCGCCGGTCAAATTTTGGGTAATACTATCATATTCCTTGACGACTTTTCTTGCTCTTTCGAGCAGCATGACGCCGGATGCCGTTAATGCAGGCGGTCGAACCGTCCGATCAAACATCTTGGCGCCGAAAAACGCCTCAATTTTTCGCACCTGCTGACTGACAGCGGATTGACTTAAGAATAGCGCATCTCCGGCAGCTCCAAACGTTCCATAATCAGCTATGGCAATAAATGTCTTTAAGTGGTGAATGTCCATATCATGATAATATATTAGAATGTCTAATTTTAATTATAAAAACTATTAATTTGACTTATGCCAAATCTAATGGTTTTATACCCCCAAAATCATAAATTCGGAAACCCTTTTTTTGAAATTTTTAGAGGACTTTTTCCCGAACATTTCTACATGAATCGGGTTTTTTAACAGATTGCGCCCGAGAGAAGCAATAATAAAAATTTAATTTTCTGAACGTTATCGTAAAGTGTCTGTAGTTTAACAATGTGAAATCGCATTTACAATTCATTAACACTGGAAAGGAGGTTTGCTTTGAAACCATGGGATGTTGAAGGAAAATGGTGCATATCGCCCTTTGGTTGGGACGATAAAGTCAGGAAAGAGATGCCCCTGCTCCCCCAAAAAGTGACCGTAAGAGACGTGACGTTTCGGGAGGGGGATGACAACGTCGGTTATCGGGTTAACCTGGATGACAAACTGGAAATGTTACGCCTGTCGGTGGAAATGGGGGTGGAGGAGATCGATATTGGCGGTCCCTCAATGCATGTGCATCAATACGAATTTGGCAAAGTCGTTGCGAAATCAGGGATCAAGGTCCGAAAAACGGGTCGTTTTTTTGCCAATAACACGGAAGATTTCAAAAGAGACGTGGACATTTGCATGGAGGCCGGAAGCGACAATATCCGCATTGTATTGATGTATCTCAACGAGGAAACCATATACGATCAGCTAAAGGCATTCCCCGCCATGGTGGATTATGTTCACACGCAGTACAATACAACGGTGTGCTGGGGGATCTCCGACACGCCCAGAGCCAGTTTGGAATTGAGCATGAAGGTTTACAAGGAAGGTCTCGAAGCAGGTGCCGACAAGGCCATGATCATGGACACGTTCGGTGTTGCCAATTCCGCCACCATGAAATATCTGTCCAGCAAAATCAGGGAGGTGATCCCGCCCGATATGCCCCTGCTGACCCATTGTCACAATACCTTCGGTTTGGCCGTTGCCAACACGCTCGCATGTGTGGAAGGCGGTGCAAATGAAGTCGACGTGGTGATTAACGGCTACGGCGATGAGGCCGGAAATGCTTCGCTGGAAGAAGTGGTGGTGTCTCTTGAGGCGCTTTACGGGATCGACACCGGTTTGAAGCTCGAGCTGCTCAACAAATATTCCCGGCTGGCCAAAGAAAAAGGAGGGGTGATGATTCAACCCCATAAGGCCATTGTCGGGGAGAATGCGTTCCTGCGGCCGATGTACGTCTGGGCCGGGATCGATATGGCCAAGGAGTCCTGGTTTCTTCATGAGCCGCTGAACCCGCATCTGGTAGGAACCGAATCGACGATCGTATTTGGCCCGGAGGGAAGCCTCGATGACGCACCCATCGAGTTGAAGCTGAAGGAGCTTGGTATCCCCTATACCGCCGAGGATATCGTGCGCGTGAGGGAGGCGGTCGAATCGATGCTTCTTGAGGAGCGCACCTACAAGGTAAAAAGATCCTATGTCAGCGAAGCGGACTTTGAGGACCTGCTCCGTAAATTGGTGGCAAAAAAATAACGAAAGCGGGAGGCATACCTTATGACGACACCCGAAGAACCCGGAAAAGGGGAAAAAAGCGTTCCATCCGATCAGCAACTGCTCTTTACTGCGGTGGGAGATGTATTTCTCCCCGGAACGGTTCGTTTTGTGGACGGCAACATCATGGAATCCGATGAGAAAGAGGGCCAAACCGTTTTAGACGAAGTGGCCCCCTATTTCCGGAAATCAGATGTCAACTTCTGCAATCTGGAAGCCTCCATCTCCGACAGAGGAGTCCCCCTGGCCGGAAGGTATGCCTCCTTCCGGTCTTACCCCAGTATGGTGGAAGTTCTGAAAAAAGCAAAAATCGATTTTGTTTCGGTCGCAAACAATCACAGCATCGACTACGGCTGGGAGGCACTTTCAGATACCATGGATTTGCTCAAACGCAATGGAATCGGCGCTTGTGGCGCGGGGAAGAACATGCAAGCGGCCAGGAGACCGGCGCTGGTTGAAAAAAAGGGTCTTACCATCGGGCTTCTTTCCTACACGGCAAATGTCAACACCCCTCTGGGATTTAAAGCAGGTCAGGAGCGTGCAGGTCTGGCCCCGGTGAGAATCTCCCCCTTTTTTCTGCCCGACCACCTGAATCAGGAAGACGTGAGAGATATGCAAACCGATGTGAAGCGATTAAGGGACTCGGTCGATTTCCTGGTTGCATCCTTTCACTGGGGCATTTCCGAGGGCGGTACCCACACCATCGCCCTGCATCAGAAAAAAATCGCCTATCATGCCATTGATGCCGGTGCCGATTGCATTATCGGTCACCATCCCCACGCCATCCAGGGTATCGAGATCTACAAGGGCAAGCCCATATGTTACAGCTTGGGGAATTTCTTTTTTGCGATGGAGGAAGGGTTTCCAAGGGAAACCATGCTTTTTCAATGCCGGTTTTCGCCTCACACCATTCATGAAGTAACGTTTTTGCCGGCCTATGTATCAAAAGAGGGACACCCCGAGGTCGTCCCCCCGGATAAGGGGGAAGGTTCGGCAATCATTGCTCTCATGAAGGAACTCTGTTCAGAGCTTGGCACCGAATTGGCAGTTAAAGAGCAGGCGGCCGAGGTCATTCTCAAAGGAGGGTAAGTTGGAAAGGCGTGACTGGACTTCAGCACTTTTCTTTATGTTGCTTTCTATCTTTGTCTGCGAGCAATCCACAGGGATCGGACTGGGCACGCTCCGTCAACCCGGGCCGGGACTATTGTCATTTGGCGTCGGTGCCGGAACCGGTATTCTATCGTTAGTGCTTTTAATCAAATCATTTCTTTATAGAACAACCCCGATCGAACCCGGCCGGGCGAAAGAGCCCATTCGAAAAGAGAAGTTTATACTCATCTGTGTTTCCTTCTTTGTTTACGCCATCGCGGTGGAATGGCTGGGTTTCATTTTATCCACATTTGTGTTTGTTCTTCTGCTGTTCCGCCTGATCGAAGCCAACAGGTGGTGGAACAGCCTGCTGAAAGCTGTTTTAGTTACGGCCGGGAATTATCTGATCTTTGTCATATGGCTGAAAATTAGTGTGCCCAAAGGGTTCTTGGGCTGGTAGCCGCTTTTTCTTGATAGATTCGCTTAGGACTTTATTCATCTGATCTTTACCGGAGGGGCAACACCGATCCGTTTATAACCGTGCCCCTCGGAGGAGATCGAATTTAGCGCAATATCGGTTGGCGTATCAAAAGGAAATGAATGATACGAAAACCAAACCGTTAACCTTTAATTCAAGGAGGTTGCTATGCGAACAAAAGGACGAAGAGGTTTGATTATCTTGTGTGGGACTTTGTTGATCTGGCTTATTTCGATAGGCGGCCCAGCCCTGGTTCAAGGCCAGGAGTCGAAATATCCCTCAAGGCCTTTGGAAATCATCATCCCTTTTGGACCGGGGGGCATCCTTGATGTGGGGACCCGGATCTTTATAGAGCCCCTGTCCAAGGAGCTGGGAGTTCCCATAATAATAAGAAACAAGAGCGGCGGGGCCGGGTTGATTGGTTCTACGGCTTTCTTGAAAATGAAGCCCGATGGTTACACCATCCTCGGGGCAAGCGCGGCGGCTGTCATCTCTACAGTCCAATTATCCAAGACCCCTCAATTTGATCCAAGAAAAGATTTGCGCCCCATCGGTTATCTCGCTGATGCCCCGGCGTCTATGTCCGTGCCCAAAAACTCACCCTTTAAGTCATTTAATGATTTTGTTCAATTTGCCAAGGAAAACCCGAATAAGCTTAATGGAGGGGTATCGAGTCTGGGCGGAGAGACCCACATCATGTTCGCGTCGATTCTGGGAGACAACAAAATTAAATCCAAAATGATTCCGTATCGGGGAACGGGAAGTCTGGTCACGGCGATGCTGGGAGGCCATTTGGACTGGATGTGTTTGTCACTGCCCGCAACCATGCCGTATCAGAGATCCGGTGATGCAAACATCCTGCTGCTCACGCGTAAGGCCCCAACCCTTCCGGGTGTGCCTTCGGGATCCGACGTCGGGCTGCCGAACGTATCCGTCAATATGTGGCTTGGTTTTTTTGCACTGCCGCAGACGCCAAAACCTGTCTACGACAAGTTGGTTGCGGCAGTGGCCCGTGCCGCCAAAGACCCCAAGATGGCCGAAAAGCTGGCAAAGGCCGGGTTCAATGTGGCCTATAAAAATCCCGATGAATTTTCCAATCTGATCAGCGATCAATGGAACATTTTCGGCCGGGTCATTAAAGAGGCCGGCATAACGGCTCAATCGACAGGTCATTAAAGAAACCGGCTTGATGGTTGATTAAAAATACGTGAAAACATCCGATTTCTTTGTAAACCAATCGGCAAAGAAAGTCGTAAAAGGCTTATCCCCGGAATATTCAAACGAATAGGCAGCGAGAATCTAAATCGGTAAAATGGTTTCTTTTAGCAATTTTCTGAACGGGCTGACGATCGCCCTCCAGCCCGGCAATCTTATTTATTGCCTGATCGGTGTCTTAACAGGGACCCTGGTCGGAGTCCTTCCGGGAATAGGCCCCACTGCCGCCGTTGCCCTTCTGCTTCCGACGACCTATCACCTGAGTCCGATTTCGGCGATCATCATGATGTGTGGAATCGCTTACGGTGCCATGTACGGGGGCTCAACCACCTCGATCCTGGTTAACGTACCCGGAGAAGCCGCTACGGTGGTCACGTGTTTAGACGGCTATCAAATGGCCAAGAAAGGTCGCGCCGGGCCGGCCCTTGGTATATCGGCGCTGGGGTCCTTTATCGCAGGCACCTTAAGTGTCATCGGGTTGATGCTCCTTGCTCCCATGCTGTCAAGGGCCGCCCTGATGTTTGGCTCACCTGAATATTTTTCGCTTATGCTGATGTCTCTGGTTATCGTTACCTACCTGGTAAGAGGCTCCATGCTGAAGGCCTTAATCATGGTCGGATTGGGTCTGATTTTGGGCACGGTCGGCATGGATGTAATTAGCGGCCGGGAACGTTTCACCTATGGACAGGCGGCCTTAAGGGACGGCTTTGGAATTATCTCGGTTGTCGTAGGCCTGTTTGGCGTTGCTGAGGTCCTTGAAACGCTTGGCTTCACAGTCAAAAAGAAGGTTTTAACGAAGATTAAAGGCTACTTGCCGACCCGCAAGGATTGGAAGGATTCGGCCGGCGCAATTACCCGCGGGACCTTTTTGGGTTTTATTTTGGGAATTTTTCCGGGGATATCGCCGATGATACCTACATTCCTGTGCTATGGTATCGAAAAAAGGCTCTCAAAGCACCCGGAAAAATTCGGAACCGGCGTGATTGAAGGGGTCGCAGGCCCTGAGTCCTGTAATAATGCCGCCGCCGTGGGGTCCTTCGTCCCATTATTAAGTTTGGGGATACCCTCCAACGCCTTTAATGCTGTATTGCTCGGGGCACTAATGATTTATGGTCTGCAGCCCGGTCCGCTGCTGATCAAGACGAACCCGGATTTATTCTGGGGGGTCGTGGCCAGCATGTACATCGGAAACGCCATGCTTTTGGTTCTGAACTTACCTCTGATCCCGCTGTGGGTAAGGGTTTTACGTATACCGTATACCCTGCTCTCAATCCTGATAATCATTTTTTGTTTCCTGGGCTCATACAGCCTGAAAAATAACATATATGACCCTATCATTACTTTTGCCTTCGGGGTCTTTGGTTATCTGATTAAAAAACGCGGATTCGAACCTGCCCCCTTAATTCTGGCTTTTGTTCTGGGTCCTTTAATTGAAGTTGCTTTTCGCCAATCTATGATCGCTTCCGATGGCAGCTTCATGGTATTTGTCAATCGACCCATTTCGGCCTTCTTTATTCTAATGGCTTTGGGGATAATCTTAACCGCTGTGGTAAAGAAGAGGACTTTTAGCGAAGCAATCGAAGGGGAAGACTAGAAGTGGTTTCAAAACCTTGGCATCTCTTTCGCCAACCAACATTACAAAAGGAGGATCTCATGAAAAAATTACTGTATGCTCTGCTCACGGTTACCATCACCGTAAGCTTGATAGGATGTGCCGGCACGGATAATAAATCAGGCAGCGCAAAACAACCCGCATTCACCGCACAGACGCCGACCGTTGTTGTTGCTTCTCCTATGATAAAATTAGATAAAGGGGCAAAGATCTCCATTGTGGGCGCTGGATTCACGCCGGGGCAGGAAATTAGCCTCGTATTTACCGATGTCAATGGAATACAGGCGAATATCGCCGATTACCTGAAACCCGAACCTAAGCCAAATCAAAGCGGTGCCTGGTATACGACCTGGAGCTGCGGTCGGTATATCCAAAGGAAGTTGATCAAGGAAGGTGCCTACGTCATTACGGTCACCGACCGTATGTACACCCCTCTGGCCCAGGCTGCCGTTGCCTTTTACACAGAAGAGGAGAAAAAATAAAGAAACCCAATCCATAGATGATTGGTGCCATTGTAGGCGGGAGAAGAACGCGGTCTTCCGTATCGAAAATCCGATTATCGTTCAAAGGCATTTCAAGATCATTGCTTGATCCTGGATTTTATTGCGGTAAGCGTCTATAACGGTCACCAATGCCTGTTAATAGCAGTCACATTTGCGACCGGCGGTGATATTGAGGCCGGCCATAGGCACACTTCTGTCCGATATCAGTGCTTTGAAATATGTGGTCAGGACATGTAATGAAAATATAGACTTGGAGCAAAATACATATGAATTAGGAGGATTGATGTACACATACAACGCGTTGAAATTATCGAGCGAAGGTGCGAAGAAAGTGCTTGAAGCCGCGCTGGAGGGGGCTAAAAGCACAAAACGCCCGGTCAGTGTCGCCGTGGTTGATGAGGGGGGGCATCTCATGGCGTTTTCCCGTTCGGATAATGCGGAACTTTACACAATTCCCATTGCCATTGCCAAATCGCGTACCGCAGCCCTTACCCGCTTTCCCTCGGGCAAAAAGAGTCCCACAGGCAATGAAAGAAGCGATCATCACGCCCTGGCGATTACATTAGCTGCAGGTACAGATTCGTTTGTCAGCATGGGGGGTGGGGTCCCTATCATTTTGCAGGGACAGGTCGTTGGTGCTGTTTCCGTCAGTGGCGCAGGCCACGCTGATGCAGAAATTGCGCAGGCAGCCGCAGCGGTTCTCGAAAAATAGATTAACAAGGGCTCTTTCCGGATTGTTAGAAGCGGTTAAATCTGGGCAATGAAAAGAAGGTCAAATATGGAAAAAAAGAAGACCGTTAGGGGAGCGAACAGGACTGGTGACTTGGAAGATCCCTTGATTTTGTCTGCCATCGGTGACGTTTTTATTGGCGGAACGGTTTGTTTGATCGGCGGAAGGACAGTCGCATCGGATGAGCAGCTGGGGAAAAAGGCTTTTGATAAGGTGCTGCCTTATTTTCATAATTCAGATTTTAATTTTTGCAATCTGGAGGGTCCGCTTGCCAACAAAGGTGAGTTACAGCCCGGAAGGTCGGCCGCACTCAAAGGATACCCCAGCATGGCGGAGGTTCTAAAAAAAGCCAGGATTGATTTCGTTTCGCTGGCCAATAATCACATTATGGATTATGGTTGGGAGGGATTTGCGGAAACCACGGAAACACTCAAACGAAACGGAATCGGCTTCTCCGGGGGCGGCAAGGATATCGAAGCGGCTCGAACACCGGCCCTGGTCAACAAAAAAGGGATGACCGTCGGGCTTCTGTCCTACACTGCCAATGTGAACGTTCCCTTAGGCTTTCAAGCTGCCCGGGGCAAACCCGGATTGGCTCCGGTAAGAATTTCTCCTTTCTTTTCGCCCGACCACACAAATAAGGAAGACCTGGAAGCATTACAAAAAGATATTGAAAAATGTCTGGAGAAGGTCGATTTTCTTATTGTTTCTTTTCATTGGGGTGTCTCTGAGGGGGGCACCCATACGATTGCCCTGCACCAGCAAAGCATCGCCCATCATGCCATTGATGCGGGAGCCGATCTCATCCTGGGCCATCATCCCCATGCGATTCAGGGAGTTGAGATATATCGGGATAAACCGATATGTTACAGCCTGGGACATTTCACTTTTGCATACTTTACCGCTAAGGAGGGGTTTCCAAAAGAAACGATGCTCTTTCAATGCCGGATTTCTCCTCACAGGATTCATGAAGCCAAGTTTTTGCCGGCTTTCATCTCTAAGAAAGGTCAGCCTGAAATTCTCTCTCCGGACGATCCCAAGGGTTCCGAGATCGTTGCGCTTATGAAAAAACTCTGCGCTGATCTCGGGACCAGGCTGGTTGTCCAAAAACAGACCGGAGAAATCATTTTCGAGCGGGAAGCCCCATCGTCACCCCCAGAGAAAATCTGATTTTTGAGCAAATTCCGACTGGCAAACCCCTTTGGAGCACAAACAATGCAGAAAATAGATATCCATGCACATGCTTTTCCGCAGGCCTATGTGAATTCCTGTGGTAAAAATATCGATGCAAATCAGCCCATCAGAAGCAGCTGGATATGGGATGAAAATAGACACCTGGGCGAGATGGACCGATGGGGGATTCAAAAGCAGGTTCTGTCGCTGGCGCATGTTTATACAAACTTTGAAGACGCCTCCCTTGCGATGGAACTATGCCGTATCGTAAACGATGAATACGCGAAGATTTGCTCCCGCAAGCCTGATCGGTTTGGCATGTTGGCCGTGGTTCCTTTAATTGAAGCAGAGCGGGCATGCGAAGAGCTGGAAAGGGTAAGGTCTTTACCCGGGTATTCAGGTATTGCACTTGGCACCAATATATGTGGGCAGGTATTGGATGATCCATCCTTTAGCGAGTTTTTTGAATTGGCCAACAACCTGAATACAGTTGTTTTTCTTCATCCATTGGGCCGAAAATTGCCCGAAGCATGGATCGGCTATCGTTTGGAGCACCTCATCGGATTACCGGTGGAAACGACCTTTGCACTGTCAAGGCTCGCATTAAGCGGATTTTTAGATAAATATCCCCATTTGAGAATCATCGCCGCTCATGTAGGGGGCGCACTTCCCTATCTATCGGTTAGAATTGAAAGAGCTTATAAAGAAGGTGTTGCCAGGCACAAGCCCAGCTATTATTTTCGACGGCTTTATTACGATACATCCGGGCCATCACATGAAGCCATACTTGCCTGTGTTTCCAGCATGTTCGGTTCGGAAAGAATCCTGTTCGGTACGGATTATCCTTTCGGGGTTGGACAGGAAGGGATGCAGTACGTAGAGCACGCGGTTTGGATTGTCGAGAATTCCGCACTCAGCGAGGCCGATAAAAATCGAATATTTTACGAGAATACAAGCGCGTTGTTGAATACCGGCGCCTGATTTTTATTTTTCATTGAAATCTGGCAATAATTTTTTACTAACAAAGACAGAAATAGGAGAAATTTAGATGAGCAAAAATGGTTCAAACGAAAAACCCTGGATAGCGCCCGGCAAATGGCATATGTCTCCATATAATTGGGAAGATGATGTACGCAAGCAGATGCCCAATTTACCCGAGAAGGTGGAGATACGCGATGTAACCTTCAGGGAGTGCGATGACCAGATGGGGCTGTATCTAACCATCGAAGACAGGGTCAAGCTGGCCCTGGCAGTGGCCGATGCCGGGATCAAGGAGCTGGATGTGGGAGGCCCCAGGCTGCTGCCGCACCAGGGGGAAGCTTGCAGAGCGATCAGGGACGCCTATGACCAAGCGGGTATCGACAAGAGCGTCACCCGGATCAGCTGCCGGTATTTCGGTGTTGCCAGAAATCACAGGGAAGAGATAGACGCCATCATGGCGGTGGGCGCAACGGATATCCGCTGCACCATTATGTCCCCGACGATTGTGGGGGACCAAGAGCTGAATGCCCAACTCGCCAGAATTCCGGAAGCCGTAAAGTACTGTCATGAGAAATACGACGCCACGATAACGGTGGGTATGGACGATACGTCCGGCACGCCTAAAGAATATATCCCGAAGGTCTACAGGGCTCTTGCCGAGTGCGGCGTTGACAAAGCCTGGTTTTCCGACACGCTGGCCCTTGCCACGCCAAGCGCGCAACGGTATCTGGCCATGGAGATCAGAAAGTATATCGGCAAGGATATGCCTCTGGCGTGCCACATACACAATTACCACGGAATGGGGACGGCCACTACGTTGGGTGCAATTGAAGGGGGAACCACGGAACCCGATTGCACCTGGAACGCCTATGGGGATCAGGCGGGCAACGCATGTCTCGAAGAGGTGGTCTGTAATTTAGAATCCATGTATGGTGTCATGACCGGGGTCAGGCTGGAGAAACTGACCGAAATCTCAGAGATGGTTGAGAGGATGTGCGGCGTTGAGACGCAGTATCACAAGGCTTTTTCTGGAAAGGGAGCCTTTGCCTTTATGGCTTACGAATGGGCTACGCCGCTGGGCATGGTTCTCGCCGGCGTGCCCAAGGATGAAATAGAGAAACGGATTGAAGAAAGAAAGAAGATCCGCGGGGAGGGCGGCCGCTTCAATCCGGAAATTTTAAATCGCAAGGCCGATTGGTGTTGGGGATCCTACGGCAGCCGGCAGGCGCGGGTGGTTAAGGCCAAACTGGAGATGGAGGGCGTGCAATACAAAGAGAAAGATATACCAAAGATTTTGGATGCACTCGTCAAAGAGATAGACAGGCAAGTCGCGATAAACAAAGAACTAATGGCCAAAAAATTGCCGGCATACTTGACGGATGAGGAGTTTATGGACCTGGTGCGGCAAATCATCGACGGTTAACGCTGTTTGACGCCTGACCGTCACCTTTTATGTTAGCGTGTTTCTGGCTAACAACCTGATTTTAAATGTCAAAACGACAATGCCCGAACTCTTAAAAGAGGGAGGGCATTCAGTTTTTTAGTTCTTATCCATCAAAAAATAATAATTCGCCCGCACCATTTTCCCCCTTCGCGGCATCCCATGACCCCAACGCATCTCCAACAGCCAAAGGTCACGAAATGACAGCAATTTCTTTAGGCGTTTTGTGCAGGCACTCGCCCACTCCCGTTTCGGTGACGATATAATTGTCACATACGATGGCAATAGCCTCTTTGGTGATAATGGCGGGATGCGGCGCGATGTTCATGCCGGCTTTGACTTTCATTGTTTCGCCCTTCTGAAATGAAGGTCGTTCAACCAGATCGTACCCCTGGCCGTGGCAATATAACCGTGTTTCTTCCACCAGTCCCCGGCTTCTTAAAAAGTCGTTGTTGGCATCAAATATCTCCAAAGGATCCGCACCCGGCTTAATCAGATCCAGGGTAACCTGCTGGGCCTCTTTGGCCACCTGGTATTGCTGTGCTAATGCCTCCGGGATCTTGCCGATACAGGCAATTCGGTGCAGATGAGTGTAATAACCGGCCGCATCGATGGCTTCAA
>WOR8_10000072_pt1 | contig 136446 bp, 138 predicted proteins | sample DeeMarSeWOR38_10_FD_19890 | JGI IMG/M metagenome (IMG submission 19890)
TTTATGTTTGTCGGCCTCGATTTTCATCGAGGCGGACGGTATGGGGATGGCTGGGATAGTGCTCCATCCTGAAAATCTAAAGCTTACTGAAAGGGTATACCATTAATGTTTGGCATAGGGCTTCCTGAACTGCTTCTTATCATGGCTGTGGCTTTGATTGTTGTCGGGCCCGAAAAACTACCTGACCTGGCCAAGTCTCTTGGCCGGGGCATTGCTGAGCTCAAGAAGGCTGCCTCCAGTTTGAAAGACAGCTTCAACGAGGAAGATGAGAAATCCCCCGCCTGGGAGCGGCATGATACTGACAAACATCCCAACAAACTGCTTGATGCCTACAATAGTTTGCCGGCTGATGCCATGCCGGAAAAAACGGACACCTCTGCTTCTGCAAAGACAGATGAGGCTGAAACGGCAAGTGGATCAACGGAGGAGATCAGCCGGAACTCGTCTGCTGTTCCGGCACCTGAGCCCGAGGAAACCAAGAGTGACGCATGATCTCAACCTCGGGTCATCTTGAAGAATTACGCCAGAGGCTGGTTGTCTCCTTCGGTTCTGTATTTCTTTTTGCCGCCGTTTCCTATTTCTTTGCCGAAGAGATTGCCCGTTTCTTCATGACCCCCCTTTTTCTTGCTTCACCGAACCTCATCAAGCTTGTCTATACCAACCTGACAGAAGCCTTTATCACCTATCTCAAGCTTTCTTTACTCATCGGCATCATTTTCAGCGTCCCTGTCCTGCTTTATGAACTCTGGATGTTTGTTGCCCCTGGTCTGCATGCCAATGAAAAGAAAATTGTCCTTGCCATTGTCTTCTGGGCTACTCTGCTTTTCGCAGCCGGGGCATGTTTTGCCTTTTTCATCGTCCTGCCCAGGGTTCTTCATTTTTTCATGGGCTTCTCTAATCCGCAGCTGACCCCGCTGCCAAAGCTTGGTGGCTACCTGACGTTTGTAGCCCGCACCTCCCTTGCCTTCGGTCTCGCCTTCGAAATTCCCTTTCTCATGGTAGCTGCTGCCAAAATCGGCTGGGTCAAACGGAATTATTTTTTCATAAAGCGGAAATACGCCTACCTGGTCATGCTGCTGTTTTCATTCCTTCTTGGCGCCGGGGACCTCATGGCGGCAATTCTGCTCTGCCTACCCCTGTTCGCCCTCTATGAGTCAGGTATACTCATAATACGTCTTTTTACCAGAGAGCCGGATAAGCCGGATAGCGGGGAGACCGAAGCCAGCGACCTTTAGCTGCCTGCTTAAACTGTCCCCGAGCCAGATTTTTCTCCCGCTACAGGAGATATTTCTTTGATATCCCGAGCTCCTGCATAACCTGGGTGGCTGTCTCCTCTATGGATTTGCCTGCAGTGGAGACAATGGGGATGTGCTGCTTCATATAGATCTGTTCCGCCTGTTTTATTTCTTCAACACAGGTGGAAAGCTTGGCATACTTGCTTCCAGGGTAGCGTTTTTCGCGGGAGCTGTGCAGCTGTTCCGGTGAAGTTGTCAGGGCAACCACCCTGCTCAGATTCTGCCGGATCATCTCCGGCACCCTATACCGGTTCAGCTGTTCTGCGGTGAGCGGGAAATTTGCAGATTTCAGCCCCATCTGGGTTGCCAGGAAAACGGATACCGGTGTTTTGCCGGTGCGGGATACGCCCAGCAGAATAACATCCGCTTCATCATATTCACTGACCTTGGTGCCGTCATCATGTGCCAGGCAGAAATGGATGGCCTCCACCCTTTTATTCAGGGTCACGTCAGTTGGATGACGGGCATAACCGGGCTCCCGGACCGCTCTGGTTTCCAGGCAGGTTTCCAACCGTTCCAGGAAAAGGCCGTAGGCCTCAAAGTATTCCACTTCAGGCGAATCAAAAACCGCACGGACCTCCGGATCAAGAATTGTGCTGAAGATTATCGGCCTCCGGCCTCCTGAGCGCTTCATTATATGGTCCATTGTCTTTTTTGCCTCGACAACTGTTCGTATAAAAGAAAACTTCTCTTCATAGAAGCTCACTTCCGGAAATTGGCAGATAAGAGCCTGGCCGAGATTGGTGACCAGTATTCCTGTACTGTCCGAAATATAATATACATCCTTAGAACTCCACATGTTCCACAGCTCCTTTCAGGATCGCTTTAATTCTTCACGGCTGCCGACTGCCGCCAGATAGATGACTGTTTCCTCTTTGCCGTCAATGCCAAGCAGCCCGTTAAATTCATCATCGTAAAAAGCAGCGACCGGGCAGGCTCCCAAGTCCAGGGCTTCTGCTGCCAGGAGCAGATTCTGGCAGACATGACCGGCATCCATCATAACGTAGCGCAGTCCCCGATGCCCGTATTTTGCAAAATTCCGCCTCAGTACTGCCGACCAGATAAAAACAACACCTGCCCCGGCCAGGAAATTCTGTCCCAGGGCTGCAGCTGCAACCCTCTTTCCCCCAGAACCTTCACTCAACCTCTCAAGGCAGAACTCCGCCACTTGAAAATGGAAAAGCCCGGAGGATAATGAATGCACATTCTGTATTGAAAGGTAAGTCTCTACCGGGTAGAGCGCCCCGGCTGACGGTGCTGTTCTGAAGAAGAAATTGCCGGCCCTGGCGCTTATTCCCTGGCTGGCCCAGAGAAGCACTGCAAGATCATCCATACTGAGCGGTGCATCGGTGTAACGCCGGTGCGAACGCCTGAACTGCAGGGCCTCGAGCAGAGTTTTATCCATTTTCCAGTCTGTGGGCAGCTTTACTTTTTCTGCATCAGCATACCGTTTAAAAGGGTGTGCGGGAGCAATATCCAGGCGTGCAGTGCTCCAGAGGGTCTGCTCGTCGAATTTCGTCTCCTGCAGATAGCGATAGCCAAGTGAATTCTTCAGATCATCCATGATGAAACCTTTCCAGCCTTTAATAAATTACCGGGACTTGCCGCTCGCTAAAACAGCACGGCACTCTTTAGTGATATCCCTGATCTCCTCTTCCTGCTCTTCGATGCTTTCCACCAGTTTAAACTGCACCATGGCCCGGTCCAGGTTCTGGTTCGATTTGTTGACCTTGAAATAAACATTGTCCTCCAGAAAATCGGTAAAGAACCGGAGCCCCAGTTCAAAGGGAATAAGCCTGACAGCATCAAAGAAAAAATCAAGATCACTCTCCGTCAAAAACCTCCGTGCTGCTTCCATATAGCCGGACAGAACCGCCCGGCAACGTTCAAGATCAAACCGGACCGCGGAAATATCAGCCGCTTCCTCACCCCTGGAATTGCAGCAGGAGCGCAGGCAGTCGCCGATATCGTACTGCACCAGGCCTGGCATAACCGTATCCAGGTCAATAATGCTGACAGCCCTTCCCGTTTCATTGTCAACCATAATATTACTTATTTTCGGGTCACCGTGCATGATACGAATCTGCAACGTTTTTTGCCTGCGTGCCTCTTCCAGGACCGGGGCCCAATCCCTCCTGTAGTCAACGAACTCCCGGCAGAATCTGACTGTTTTGCAGGCTTTCCCGTCGCTGTCCACAACCGCATCGTAATGTTTCAGATACTCTTCAACATTGTGAAAGCCGAGTAAAGTGTCATGCAGCAGTTCAGGAGCAAGGTCACTCAGCAACCAATGAAAGGCGCCCAATGCCCGCCCAACCTCCAGGGCATCATTGCTGCTGGCAATTCTTTCCAGGGGGCTTGCACCCCGGATAAAACGTAACGCCCGCCAGAACCCCCCTTCCGGGTCTATAAAAAAATTCCTGCCGTTCTTTGCCGGGATAGCGCTGATCATCTGCCATTCTGTGAAAATTTTACTGCCGGCCGACTTTCTCCGTTCCCGCATATGTTTACTTACAACCTGCAGGTTGTGCATAATTGATTCTGGATTTTTAAAAACCTGCGTATTAATGCGCTGCAGGATAAACTGATCATCTCCGCGCCTGAGCTTCACCAGGTAGGTGTCATGGATAATACCCCGGCCATGAGGCTCAACTGCAGCAACTGATTCTCCAGGGCCGACAAAGTATCCGGCAGCCTGTTCAGACATATTCATGTTGAGGTTCCTGCCGCCTCGTTAAGTTCTGCCAGGACATGCTTCTCGTCCACGTTATGCATCATGGCACTTTGCCTGACAGATTCAGTAGCCTGACCAGGGCAGGAGAAACAGGCTGCCCCGTAATATTTCTTAAACACCTTCTCCGTAGCCGGATAAACCTTCAGTATGTCCCCTATCACATGCTGAGGACCAATAGCATCGCCCTGCCCCAGTTTTCCCCGGATGGTTCGCAGCGGGACAGGCTGGGGGTGCGCTGTTTTTCTTTCTGCTTCCAATGCTGCAGCCGCCTTATTGAGCAGGCTGAGAATCAGGTCACAGTCAAGGCGGTGGCGTTCACATGCCATGGCAAGAGTGACCGGCAGCTGTTTTACCTTTTCAAGGTGTTCCGGATCAGACAGGGGCTTAAAGCCGTTGTTCACTAAAATATCGAGGGTTTCTGGCCATCTGGTAAGTATCTCCCCTACCCTGGTCTCAGGTGTAATTTCAACTTTTGCGACAGATTCAGCCGCTACTGTCTCCTCCTCTTCTTTCTCTGGCTCCAGCAGGGTGACCCCGAGGTTTATGGCGAACAAAATCACCGATAGCACCGAGAGGAAAGCAAAGAGCCCAAATGGAGCTGAGGGCCTTGCAGATGCTGTAAAAACCATGCCGACCAGGCCAGCGTTTGCAATAATAAAATGAACGGCTACCAGCTGGGGCCACTTGAGGGTTCTGGCATTAAATCGCGGCAGGATGAAATACCCTACTCCATAGATCATCATGGCCATGAAACCGAGAAGGTTGAAATGGACATGGGCAAATTTCACCCACTCCCTGGTCTCGGCCAGGCCCATCCAGATACCCAGGACTGCCGCCAGGAAAAAATACACTAAAGAAGCCAGCACAAACCCTTTTGTATACCTGTCCATTTCCGTTCTCCTTTATTCAAACATTTGTTATTGCATGAATTTAGTGTAAATGATTTGATTACTTTTTCTTTAGCCTGGTAAAGTATAGTATTGCAAGTCCTGTTTGAGAATCAACCAAAGAATATCCAGCCCATTTCTAATTTTTTGAAAGGTTACGGACAGTACTATGACAGACCATGAGGATTTCATGCAGCAGGCCCTTGATGAGGCGGGCAAAGCCCTGGCTGCCGGCGAATTTCCTGTGGGATGCATCATGGTCCATGCTGGCAAGGTTGTCAGCAGCGGCAGGAGAGTAAACTCCAGGGGAACGGATGAAAATGAACTCGATCATGCTGAAATTATGGCACTCAGGAAACTTTTTAACCAGCACCCTGAAATAGATCGGGCCAAAATAGTCGTCTATTCGACCATGGAACCCTGCCTCATGTGCTACGTGACCATGCTCTTAAACGGCATCCGCACCTTTATTTACGCCTACGAGGATATTATGGGCGGCGGCACCAATCTTAACCTGCAAAGCCTCAACCCGCTTTATCGGGACATGGAGGTTGCAATATCGGGGCATGTTCTGCGGAGGCAAAGCCTGGAACTATTCAAGGCCTTTTTTACAAATCAGGATAACACTTACTGGCAGGACAGTCCCCTGGCCCACTATACCCTTGCGCAGATTGCAGCGGAGGAAACCAGATGAGCCTTCCCCAGGCCAGGACCGTGGAATTCAAGCACGGGGAGCGCAATGTCTTTTTCCATGTGCTGACCGCCTGCAACCTCGCCTGCCGCCACTGCTATATCAATCCCAAAGAGCAGGGAACAGGAAAGGTATCACGGGAAACCCTGGAGAAATGGCTGAAGCTTTTCCTGGATGAAAACAAGGCGACCAATGTTATTTTTCTTGGCGGCGAGCCCACCATGCATCCTGACCTGGCCCATGCTGTCCGCCATGCAAGAAAGTTGGGATATTCCTCCATAACAGTTGATACAAACGGCTTTCTGTTCCATAATTTTCTGGACAAGGTCAAGCCCGCGGACCTGGACTTTCTGAGCTTCAGTCTTGACGGGCCCTCCCCTGAAGTGAACGATCCTCTCCGGGGCCAAGGAGTTTTTGACACCTGCTCACAAAATCTGCAGGCTGCCGCCGCCCTGGGCTTTAACGTCAGCCTGATCTACACGGTGAGCCGGCACAATATTGAGCATTTGCATCAGATGGTGCCCCTCCTCTTACAATGGGATATTAAGCGTTTTTTTATCCAGGTGATCGGCATCCGTGGCAAAACCGCACTGAACGGTGCTGCTCGTTGGCAGGTCACCCCGGAAGAATGGCTGGCAAATATACCCCGGGTGGCTGCTGAAGCTGCGGCCCAGGGAATAACAACCATCTTTCCGAAGGTTTTCTTAGACCCTCTGGAAAAGTTTGAATGCGCCGGCAGGGTGGCGGAAAATTACTTCATCTTCCCAAACGGCAGGGTTTACCAGTGCCCTCTCTGTGAGGATTACCCGGTAAACGGTTACAGGATTGAAGAAAACCGGCTCATTAAAAACAGCGGCTTTACAGAAACCAGGCTCTTCAGTCTTGATATCCCGGAAGGCTGCGTGATCAACAAACTTCTGCAGCCCGACAATCTCCTCTATGATGGCCAAGGCAACCCGCTCTACAAGATCTCCTGCTGCCTCCTCAAGCAAGAGATACGGGGGAAATAACAGGCGCGTCTTTATTCAGCTGTTTTCTTAAACAATTAAAAACATCTTTACTTCTTGTATTTTCCCCTGTCTTTTTTTGCTTTGCTCCCCTGCTTAACCTCTTTCATCTTTTCAGGTGCGGCATTAAACTGGAAGCCCGTTCCGGCACATGCATCACATTCCTCGTTTAAAGGCAAAAACCTGCTCACACCCTGGAAAAAACTGATTTGGCCTGTCCCGCCACAGATATCACAAACTTTTCTCTGCCTTTTTTTTGACATAGATGGTATTGTACCCGAAAATTTTTCTTCCTAAAAATGATGATTTCGAAAAGCATGAACTCAGATACAGTTTCACGTTGATTTCAATGCTGACACGGAATGAAATTGTCCTGATCGTTGATACGGACAATAATGAAACAGGCAGTGCGCCCAGGCATGAAATGCGGGCCAAGGGGCTGCCGCACCGCGCCACCTATATTCTTGTCTTCAACAGCAAAGATGAGCTTTTTGTCCAGAAGCGGACCATGAGTAAGGACATATATCCAGGCTATTATGATATAGCAGCCGGCGGTGTGGTCCTTGCGGGTGAAACCTACGACGAATCAGCCCGGCGCGAAGTGGCCGAAGAACTTGGTATCCGGAATGCAAAACTGGCCCCCTATTTCACTTTTTTTCATGAGGACGGCACCAACAAGGTCTGGGGCAGGGTTTATTCATGCATCCACGATGGGCAATTAACACTGCAGGCAGAAGAGGTCGAAAGCGGATTCTTTTCTCCCCCTGAAAAGGTTCTTGGACTCAGCGTAACGGAACCGTTTACCCCGGACGGGCTGTATGTCTTGAAACGGTTCCTGAGTTTAAAAGATATATAAGAGACAAGGGGTCGAGGTGGCAAGGCGTCAATGGAAAAAACAATTAAAAAAGGAGGGCAATCATGTATCTGGCAAGATTTCTAGTTATTCTTTTGGTGTTGGGTTTACTGTCTCTGACTGCAGGCTGTGGTGAGCAGCAAAAGCCTGCCACGCAAAAGGAAGAAACAAAAATCACTACAGAGGACATAAAAAAAGAAGCCAAGGATTTAGTGGAAACCACCAAGTCCTATACTATGGAACAGAAGGAAGCCTATGAGCAGCAGTTGGCGAAGAAATTAGATGAGTATGGGCAGAAAATTGCAGCGCTCAAGGGCCAAATGGCAGCTATGCAGGGCGAGGCCCAAAAGGATATGCAGGAGAAAATAGACACGCTGCATGCAAAAGTCGAGGATATGAAGACCAAGACATCAGAGTTAAAAGATGCAAGCGGTGCGGCCTGGGATGATCTGAAGCAGGGTCTTGATAAAGCAGAGGATGACTTGGAAGAAGCCTTCACGGCTGCCATGCAGAAATTCGAAAAATAAACTCCAGGTCATTATAATCTAATATATTTTCTATAAGAGGCAGGGCCGATATGGCCCTGCCTTTTACATTTCTTCTGGCCAAAACCTTTTCCCTCGATGTGGACTTGTGAATGACTCTTAAAATGCTGATTGAGAAAACATTCAAAAATATATTTTGTTTTCTAGTACCAATGTACAATTGAAATTCGTTATTTTATTGTATAAACATTATTCATAGGATCGACAAAAAGCTCAATCTGCCAGGAATCACAGGAATCCAAAACTGTCGAGACAATGATACTGGAAGCTAGGAAGGTTGTCATTTTAAAACCACTTGGAATATTACGGGAAAAGGTGGATGGGAAGTAACGATTTTACAGAACGGCGGCAGCATGAACGCGCAAGAGTGCAAAACATTGTTATCGGTATTCTTAATGCTGATGAAATCGTAACTATCGGATTAATAAATGATATTTCACTGGGTGGTGTCAGTTTTACGCATGAACTTGGCACGGCACCTGCTGCAACTCCCATCCATTCGATCGACCTCATTGCAGATAACAATTGCCTCAATGATATTCCCTGCGAATACGCCTGGGATCTCAAGGTAGAAAGAGAACCCTATTTTAATGTAAAAGATTTACGGCAGTGCGGGATTCAATTTGGCACGCTGAATCCCAACCAGATTTTCCTGTTGAGAAGTATTATAAACCGCTGTACGTCTCTTGGGACCAATAGCATAAGTTGAGATATCCGTCTGGCTTCTAGCGTATAGCCATTTACCATAATCTACATTTCGTTGGACGGGCAACTTAAAACAAATAAGGCAGGGTCAGAAATGGCCCTGCCTTATTTGTTTTAGTGTTAGACGTTTCTAAAATAAAAATTCTATTTGAGTGCATTTTGGGTCATTATTTTGGCTAGATAAATTGATTTTTCATGCGCATCTTCCATCACAATCCAATCCCAATCTCTTTTATTATTGCCCGGCAACCAAGTTGACAGGCCAATAAGTGTTTGAAATTAAATCTCCTCTCAAATTTTGAGTGCTTTCATGCAAAGAAGGTTTACCTCAGGATCTGATTTTCATCATCCCCTTTAAACAATTCAGTACCGTTCTTTTCTTGTCCTTTTCGCAAAAATCTCTTTTTTATCAAATAATTACATCAATAAACCTCTAAAACAACGTGTCTGGCACATGCTTTGCTATTCGTAAGTATGAGGAAAGCTACGCGTAAGTGCGGACAAAGCTCCGCACTTTTAAGCAATGCGACCATACAACGGGAAGGAGGTAACCATGCGACGAGTAACTCTTTGTGGACTTTTCATTGTTTTATTCACACTTATTGCATTAAATGCAGCGGCACAAACCCCTGATGGTTTGACTCCGACGGAAGAGACGGTGTGTGATCCTCTCAGGGCAGATGGTGTCACCAAGGGACTCTATGGGTTGTGCGTTGCATTTTGTGAGGCAAATGATCTCGCAGCATTATCAAATCCAATAACAGAGGCAGATTTGCAACTTCTGGAAGATTCGATCCCATCTGGACGCATTCTTGAGAATTATAACAGGAAGAAATTGGAAACGGATCCGGATATGCCATGTGTGAAAATTGAAGAACAAGATAATGGTTGCCCATGTTGGAGTGAGGAAGAGATAGCATCAATTGATGGGTATACAGATGAAGGACTTGACATTAATATCACTTCTACATGTTCGGAAATTGATATACAATTACAAGAGTATAGTACAAATTATCATCAGTTTACAGAAGTATGGCAAGCTAACAACGGAAATTACGCATGCATCTATTCTTATCAGAGTTTGCAAATTCCTGACATATATTATTCACAGTATCTGTCGGAAGAAGAAAAAACCTCTTGTGTTGAAAGTTTATTAACCCAGATGCAGGTGTTAGATATTTCATGTGCGATAGCAAACTAAGCTATCAGCTTAAAATCTTTCACTTTCTTTACCTTTCATAAATAAAGAAAATATATATCCTCAGCTTTGTGCTTTCTCAAAGATAAAAAATAAGTTTTGGTTATCCAAATTCATGTTTATCAAGACATTCATTTACGGTTCAATGTATTCAATTACGAGCTGGGGGTGCCTGGCCGGATCAGTATGCTCCTTCGTAGCAAACCTGAGGATATTGTTCTTCTTGGTGCCGAGGTAGTCAAGGAGCAGGCCGTAATTGTCGGTGACCCCGTCAATCCATTCGTGCACCAGCCCGGGCGGTACGTCCCACTCCTTCCAGCCGATTGACCATTCGACCAGGGGTTCGGCCAGCGAGGCCGGGTCAAAGCCTCCGCCACCCGAACTGTTCCAGGTCACGCTGCTTTCCTCCCAGTCCGTCACAATGCTGTAGAGGCCGACATTGGAGTCAGTTATGCCCTGCCTGCTTTCCACATAGAGGCGCAGGGTGGCTGAGACCACGGTGGCGCCGGCAGGAATACTCGAGACATCAAACTTTATCATGGTGCGTTGCAGGTTCCCACTTACATCTTGGCCGGTCTGAGTCTGGGTTTCAGCTCCATAGTTGACATCAGTGGCCTGTTCTATCCGGGTGTCAGCTGAGGAAGGAAGGCTTTGGGTCTGGGGACCCGACACGGTATCACTTCCGGCTCCTGCTGCCCACTCGATGGAACGCATGATGATGGTACGGGCATCATCGCTTAACGAATTGAGTGCCACAGGTGTGGTGCCCTGCCCGGACCCCCAGGGTATCTGGACGCGGCGCCCTGCAGCGGTTCCACCGCTGATAAGATCAGCTCCCTGCGGCAGGGTCATGAGGGCGGGCCTGCCTGACCAGGGGGATTCCACCCAGGTACCGACGGGGTCCACTCCTGTTGCCACAGGGACGTTCGCTATTTGGTACCATTCATTCGCCACATAAGGTGAGACCGGGTTAGCGCTAAATACCGAGGTAATGTAGTGGTCCAGATTGACCTTCAAGGTGGGCATGCCGCCACCCATGCCCAAACCGGAGGCAAAGCCGAAGTCATCGATCATGTCCTTGCTTTCGTTCACCACCCCGATCGTCGTGTTTACCAGCTTGGTTCCAAGGCTGCCTGCCGAAATTTCCTGGGAAACATAGGCCGCATCGTTGACTGCCGCAACCGCATCAAAATTTGCCTGGGTATCGTCATCAGCTATCAGGGTGACGGTGTAGCCCCAGGATTCGATCAAGTCGATGCGCAGCTGCTCCTGCGCTGTGGGAGACAGACTTGCGGCGACAAAGAGCAGGTTGTTGCCGGTGCTGCCGCCAGAACAGTCGACTCCGCAGGGACAGGCATAGTTTATGGTTAACTTCGGGCGCAGGGCCGGGTCACTGTATTCGCTGCTGTATAATTGAACAAAATAGGTTAAAGTTTCACCCTGCAGAAACAGGCCGTAGTTGGGGTAAAAGGCGGTATGCCATTTGATTACCAAGTCGGTGAGGTCCCAGGTATGCCAGCCCAGGTTGTCCTTGAAAAACGTCACAGCAGATTCAGGAACTGGTTCGAAGTTGTCAGGCCAGGTCCAGGGGGTGGAGCCGTCCGCGGTCTGGTAGGTGACGCCGCTCTCGGTCCAGGGTACCAGCGAACGGTGAACCGTGATGTCGGTGCCGCCGAAGCCGGTATTCACGCTATGAGCATAGAGGGAAAGCTGGGCTGAGGTGATGAGTGCCCCGGCAGGGACTCCGGACAGGTCAAAACCCAGGAGTCCGAGTTCGCCGAGGGATTGATCCCAGGTATTCTGGATACTCAGATTCTCAAGCAACCCGTGGTTTGGGTCATTGCTCTTGTTCTGCACGTAACTGTCCTTACCCTCTGTCCCAGGCTGCAGTATCAACTGCTGACTGGCCCCGCTGCCGCACTCGCAGGCATAGGTTATGGTAAGCTTCGGCCGCAGGGCGGCGTTACTGTAGTCGCTGCTGTGAAAATACGCGGCGCGTCCAGATACTTGCATCTTCAGCATAAGACCATGGTTAGAAGTAACCCCACTCACCCAGTCGCTGACCAGGCTTGTGAGATCCCAACCATTCCAGCCGGCGGTGTAAGGCGTGACATTCGTCACCGTGACAGGAACCGGGTTAAAGTCGCCGCCAGGCGTAGTCCATGGCACACCGCTGGCAGAAACGTTCCAGGTGGCCCCGGGCGCGGTGCCACCGGAACCGGTCCCTTCGTTCCAGGTCCTGGTCATCTGGTGCACGCCCACAGGCCCGCCATTATCCGAAGGAGAATTCATATAGAGTTCAAGCGTGGCGTTTATAATCCTGACGCTGGGGGCGATTGCTGACAGGTCAAACTTGAGGAGGCTGTTGGCATCGCTATACGCATAATAGGTATCCACCCCGATCTGCGTATCCGCCCCGTAATTCCAGGTTGGTTTCCATTGATAAATCCAAGTGTCCTGCATTGTTGCGCCATCCGGCTGCAGAATCTCGGTCATGGGAGTTTCCAGGGCACGAACCTTTTTTGCCAGGGAGCGGCTGGTGCCGCCGGCCAGGGTGCCGGTGGCGGTTATATCTACAGGGGAGCCGTAATGGGGTGAAATGGTTGCTGTAAAGCTGTTGTCCCCAAAAGGGGATGTGGTTATGTCTGCATAGTTGACGCAGTTGGCCTGCTGTAAATGCCAGGTGGCATACTGCAGGCCGGCCTCTGCCACGTACAGGGCCCTTTCCGGCTCGGCCCGCTGCAGGGTAAGATAGCGGCCGATGGTGCCCTCATAGCCCAGCAGGAAGGCAACCAGCGTTACGAGGCCCAGGAGCAGAACCACGGGAAGCAGGATATAGCCGCCCTTGGAGTTTCTTTTGACCGGCAGTTGCATCACAGCCCGCCTCCGAGCCTGACCGTTGCGGTCAGAACATAGGGTTCACCACTTGGCCCGGCCAGTTCAAGCAGGATGGTGACAAGTACCGGCAGGCTCCCTCCCTGGGCCTGCCGCGTCACCTCAAAGCGCGTGACATTCTCTGCAAGGGGGTTTTCAACGTAATCAAGCCCTGTCACATGGCTATTGCCATCTTCGTCCCACGGCACCGGCAACCGCTCTATAAGTGTCGTACCGGACAGGAAATAGACCACATTATCAAACCAGTCTTCGTTTGCCAAGCCGTCCTCGTCGTCGTCCCTAAGATGCCCCTCGTCAATGGTGCCATCACCGTCATCATCAATCCCTGCAACCCCTGGTAAATTGTCATGATTCATATCCTGGCCATAGTCCTCTTCAATGGAACCGTCACTGTCATTGTCCAGGCCGTCATCAAAATATTCATCTTCCAGGTTATCTTCATCATCGTCATTAGAAGGTGCCGTGGGAGCGCTGCTTATATCAGTAGTGCCGTTACCGTTGTCATCAATGCCGATAATACCCGGGGCTCCGTCATTGTTATTGTCACCGGGAAGATCCTCGTCAATCAAGCCGTCGCCGTCATTGTCAACATCAACAATACCGTTGTTGTCAAGGTCAATGGTTCTTGGCAGGGTGACGGCCAGGACATTTCGTACGGATTCGCTCCAGGCCGTTGCAGGGTTTTCGCCCAGGGGGATGATGAGGCGCCTGGATCCGGAAACCATGCGGGTCATGCGGTCCATGGCAAATTCGGTCTGCAGGGCTGCATCATTTTCCGCATGTACAATGTTACGGGTGGCCAGGGAGGTGGAAAGGATATCGCTCAATCCGAGAATGATAACCGCAGCCAGGGCAAGACAGATCAAAAGCTCCAGCAGGGTAAAGCCAGCCTCTTTCGAGAGCAACAAAACCTGGCTTCCGGCTGACGAGGACAGCAGCTTTTCTTTCCGGGAAAGCATTCTGCGGTCGTTATGCTTTTTCATGCCATACACGTCTTTTAATATTGGCTTGCCAGGGATTCCATGGCCTGGGATCCGTCTCCGAGTGCAACCCTGACCCAGAGCAGGCCGGGGTCGCCGCCGGTGAAGGGATTGTTGTCGCTGTCCCCATTGTCAGCGTCATAGGGCGCGAGATAAACAAAAACCCTAGCCGACGTGCCAGCAGGATCGGAATATGAGGTCGGGTTTGTCGGACCACCGGCAACTGCTGCTGCCCCGGCGAGATTTCCGTAAGGCTGGGCCAGAACGTACTCCATTTTTGAAAACACGGCATAGCTGCCGGAAATCAAAACCTGCTGCTCCCTGCCTGCGGCAATGCTGTCCCGTATGGCATTCAAGGCAGGGATTAAGGCCAGGCTCAGAAGCAGGACGGCAACGACAACTTCGATATAGGTGAAACCCTGCTCCTGCTTCCTGCATCTTGCCTTTAGTCTGCGGATCATTGGATGGTCACCCTGCCGGTAAAAGGAACCAGGACGACCGACCTGGTGCCACCTCCTGACCCCAGTTGAACACTGCCGCTCTCCAGTTGATAGCGCTGGGCGCCATTGATAAAAACCGGTATGCCGTGATTGTCGAAGAATACATCCTCCTGCAGTGTACCATTGTTCCTGTACTTGAAGGGCTTAGTCGAGTTTTCCAGGCGGATGCCCGCAGTAAGGGCATTGTTGACGATGTTGAAATCGTAGGGTTGTTTGGTGAGCGGATTGGGAAGAACTGCTGCAACGGTCGCAGGGCTGGTTGCCAGGTTAGGCCTGTATACGGTAACCTGGCCCGTGGTGTTGTTTATTTTTACAGCGCGCTCCTCGCCGTTCCGCAGCGCCTCATCACGGGCGAAACGCAGGGCCATGGCAATGTCTGTTGCGGCCAGCTCTATTTTCCCCTCCCGGTAGGGAGCCATCGTCGGCAGGATGATCCTGGCAATTATGCCCATGAGCAGAATACAGAGCAGCAGTTCGATAAGGGTGAAACCGGATGGGTTCTGTACCATCTTGACTGATAGTCTGGTCGGCAACTTTCTGGGAACGCGTTTATGGGTGAATGATAAAAGGGGCACAACTATACCTTCTGGCCCTTTCCGGAACAAAAAGACCGCGAGTTCCAAAACCTTGCGGACAGCCGTATTATGATCTAAAAAACAAGAGCATGTAAAGGGATTTTTTTTGCCCACTCTTTTCCCAGGGGCCCGGGGGCGGCGGCGGACCTTAAAGCCGCTCCATCCTGCCACCCACCCGGAAGGGTAATGGGTCATCACACAAACTTTTCAAGGTTTACCCCTTGAAATCAAAAGATTAAAAGAAGAAATCGTTTGGCAGAACGAATTTTTATATGGTATGTTTTCTCGGGTTGTATAATCTGGACCCTGAAACAGCAGGCCAAGCGGTTCTCACCGTGATTAAATTATCTGCCGACATTTGTTTTTCATTTTACTGACCATCATGATCTCAGCAATTGATAGAGCATCAGCACATCATCCCACACTGTTTCCCAGAGGACGGATCTCTTCTTGAAAGGCTCAGCTTCAGTTACGCGTAAACATGAGGAACGTCTCGGCGCAGTGGTGCTTATCGCCTCGCTGCTCGTGGCGCTTGTCATTATAGGCTTTGTCTTCAAGCTCCGGCAGGATGAACAGAGAAACCGTGTTCTGCAGAAAGGCCAGTACCTGCTGAACAGCTTCACAGCCAGGCAGCATGACACTGAAGAGCTCCAGGTTCTGCTCGGGGACTTTTTAAGGGCAGCACCCGACCTGGAAGGGGAACCCCTTTTCGCCTACCTAGTCATCAGGGATACGGAAAACATCATAGAGGCAAAGATCATCAAGCCCGAAGTTGTTGTTCCCCCCTTTTTTCTTTCAAAGGACCCCTCGGGCTGGCATGGCCGGCGTTCTGTCAAGGTGGAGGAGAACAAAAGGCCGATCTATGAATTAAGCGCTCCTCTGCTCTCAGAAGGAGAACTCATAGGCTCTATTGCCCTGGGGTTTTTCGACCCCAGCTTCTTTGGGGTGTTCTACAGTTACCGTTTCCTGGCGCTTATTGTTCTGCCAGTAGTGCTTCTCGGCGCTTTCCTCTACTTTCTTGTCAAGCGGGAACTGCGGCCGGTGAGCAACCTCAACCAGCTTCTGGAGAAGATCCTGGAAAGCGGCGATGAATATGACCTGCCGGCAAACCTGGAGAACTCGGGAGCAACACAGCAGTTGAATAAACGCCTTGTCCGCGTGCTGCAGAAAAGCAAAGAAGAGCTCCAGAAACTGAAGGGCGAACAGATCGGCAGAGAAGTTTCAGACAACATAGCCCTGTACAAAAAAACACGGCTTGAATCCATTCTCAAGGCCCTGCCGGATGGAATCATCGTTGTGGATGACTCAGGAACCATAACATTAAGCAATAACGGAGTGGGCCGCCTCTTAAACCTGGACAGGGAAGTGGTGCAGGGGACCAGGAGGGGGGACTGGTGCAAACACGAGGACCTGTCCAGTTTCATTAGCCGGTTCGAAGGACACGGCAAGAAGATCCGCCACTCCCAGGTCCTGGAATTCAAGCCTGACCCCATGGCGGACAAGACCATCGCCGTCCATGCCATCCCTCTCATTTCCTCGGCGGAAGAGCCGGCTGCTTTCAACACCCTTTTTATTTTTCGCGATATCAGCCTGGAGGCCATGGCCCGGCAGGCCCGGGGAGAGTTTGTCGCCCAGGTTTCGCATGAGTTGAAATCCCCACTCAATGTCCTACATATGTATAGTGAGATGCTCATGGGAGAGGAAGGGAAGTCCGAAGATTTCCGCCTGGAGGCAGGGAATATCTTCTTTGATGAAACCGAAAGGATGAGCCAGCTCATCAATAACCTGCTTTCCATTTCCAAGATTGAGATGGGAAGCACAGCCCTTGAGCGCCAGCGTGTCAAACTCCGGGATTTTCTACGGGACACCCTTACAGCGGTTGCCCGCGCCGGCAAACGCAATGATATTCATTTCAAGCTGGTGCTTCCCGCTGAAATGAGCACGATCGTCGTGGATAAGGATCTTCTGCGTATCGCCATCAGCAATCTTCTGACCAACGCCATTAAATACACCAAGGCGGGCGGCAGGGTTACGCTTTCCGCCGAGGAAGATGCCCATGCCATAAGGATAATTGTCAGCGATACTGGGGTGGGGATCTCGCCTGAAGACCAGGAGCGCATATTCCTTAAATTCTTCCGTTCCGATGACGAAGATATCAGAAAGATACCAGGGCATGGGCTCGGTCTGCCGCTTGCGAAATCCATTATCGAACTGCACCATGGCACTCTGACAGTGGAAAGCAGCCCAGGGGAGGGCTCGATTTTCACCGTGCATTTTAACAAGGGCGTCGGACTGGTCAGGGAAGAACTGTAACCTTATGCAATGACGGGGCTTTTTCTAACAGATCAGCGATAAGACACGAGGAACGGCCGTAAAGGAGCCGACAGGTTCATCATGACGCAAATTATTCGAACAAACATTGGCGTTACCACCTATCTTACACCGACCGGTTCAATTGCAGACAAGGAAGGTCTTGCAGCACTGGGCACAGCTTTCGATGAATGCATTGAGGCCGGTGCTAAAAAAGTGGTTGTTGTCATGGAAAGGATCACCAGCCTGACGGGGGAAGCATTGGAGTTCCTGCTTGATATGCAGGATGTGCTGGTTGCCAGGGGCGGCCAACTTTCAGTCATACAGCCCAACACCTTGCTGAGAGATATATTCAAGATAACCGATTTTGATAAATACGTTGAGGTGAAAGAACACCCTTAAGACGCATATGAAAATAGGACAAATTTTTGTTAACCGGAAGCTGATTACCCAGGAGCAGGTTGATGAGGCAGTTGCCCTCCAGGCCGAATCCGGGAAGCGCTTCGGGCAGATATTGCTTGAAAAAAACTGGATCGATGAAAAAGAACTTCTCATCGTTCTGAGTGAGCAGTTCGACCTGCCCCATATATGGCTGCGCCCCGGTATATATGATCCTGCGGCGGTTAAACTTATTTCCAAGGAAACAGCCCTCCGCCTTGAACTTCTCCCTCTGTTCAAAGTCAGGAACATGCTTGTCGTTGCAACGGCATCGCCCCAGTCAATACCGCGGTTTGACGAACTGGAAGAGCGCACCGGACTGAAAGTCAAGACTGTCCTGGCCCGTCACACTGAAATTCTGAAAAACATCGAGGAGTCATTTGCGGGCCTGGGCATATTCTCTGATTTTATCGGTGACCTTGATGAATACTTTGATGTGGTCGAAACCGCGCAGCCCGGCGATTATACCGCCATTGACACGATGGCCGAGGGCAGTCCGGTCATCAACCTTGTAAACTCAATTATCCAGCGGGCCGTGCATGACGGCGCCAGTGATATTCATGTTGAGCCCTCTCGCACCAAGTGCCGGGTCAGGTTCCGTATTGACGGTATACTGTACGAGGTAATGGCCCACAAGCTGGAAATGCATGCCGCTGTTGTGTCGCGTCTCAAAGTTATAGCCGGCCTTGACATTGCCGAAAGGCGGTTGCCCCAGGATGGTCGCATACAGGTTTCCACGCATGGCCGCATCGTTGACCTCAGGTTCAGTTCACTGCCCGGCATATACGGCGAAAAAGTCGTGCTGCGTGTACTCGACAAGAACAGGTCGATCCTTGACATCGAAAAACTGGGCATGAGCGAGGATAACCTGGCAACCTTCAAGAGCCTTCTAAAGACCAACAATGGCCTGCTGCTCGTGACAGGCCCCACCGGGAGCGGCAAGAGCACGACACTCTATGCGGCGATCAGCCGCTTGAACAGCCTTGAAAAAAATATTGTCACCATTGAGGATCCGGTTGAATACCAGCTCGACATCGTCAACCAGAACCAGATCAGGGAAAAGATCGGCCTCGGTTTTGCCAAGATGCTGAAACATATCCTGCGCCAGGACCCGGATATAATCATGGTGGGGGAAATCCGCGAACGCGATACTGCCGAGATCGCTGTCCAGGCTGCCCTGACAGGGCACCTGGTCCTTTCGACCCTGCACACAAACGACGCAATCAGCGCAATTACCAGGCTTTTGGATATGGGCATAGAGCCATACCTTCTTTCTTCCGCCCTGCAGGGAGTTATCGGCCAGCGGCTGGTAAGGACCGTGTGCCAGGAATGCAAGACCAGCTTTGTACCGACAAAAGAGATTGCTCTCATGCTTGGCAGCGATGACCCCCGTAGCCTCAGGCTTTCAAAGGGGCGCGGCTGTCGGGCCTGCTATGATTCGGGGTATAAGGGAAGAATCGGCGTGCATGAGATAATAAGGGTTGACAGCGAGCTGCAGCAGCTTATGAATGCCAATGCCACACGTGAGGATTTCGATAAGTATATCGCAAAGAAAGGCTTGAAAACCTTATTGGATGATGGGTATGACAGGGTACGCAGGGGGCTGACCACGGTAGAAGAGGCACAATTTGCCATCAGTGTGAGCTAGCCGCTGCAGGGTGCAGGTGCAAAAGCTCCGCAGTAAATCAAACGTAAGTCCGGTGCCATGGTAATTGAGACAAAACCCGCCCCTCTGGCGGCTGAAAAAAAAGGGATACGCTTCAACTTCCTCTTTTCCAGGAGGAAAATAAGCGCCAAGGAACATATGTTCTTAACGGAAAGGCTGGCGCTCCTGCTTGAAACCGGCGGTGCCCTGCAGCCAAGTCTGCAGTCCCTGCAGAATCAGACCTCCAATCCTGCACTTTCAGCAATTATTGGCAGATTGGCAAATGATGTCATGTCCGGGCAGCAATTCTCAGTTGCCCTGGCAAAACATCCGGAACTGTTTTCAAAAACCTATGTCAAACTCATCGAGGCTGGAGAACAGGGCGGGTTTATGGCAAAAACCCTTTATGAACTGCAGAAGATGGAGCAGAAGAAAGAGAAACTCCGCCAGATGATTGTTTCATCTCTTTCCTACCCCGCTTTTCTCATAATAGCCTCGTTTGCGGTCATGGTGTTTGTCCTGGTTTTCGTGTTTCCGAAATTCGCCGTCCTTTTTGAAGCAATCCGCGACGATCTGCCCATTACCACGATCATACTCATGGGTGCCAGCGAAGCCCTGCGGCATTACTGGTATCTTTTTCTGCTTTTCCTCGGGGCCACCGTCTATTTCGCTCTGCAATGGCTGCATTCAGCTGCAGGCAAACTAAGAATGGACAAACTCAAGCTGAGCCTGCCCGGCATTAAAAATATTTTTACCCAAATATACCTTGTGCAGTCCCTCAGGGTTTTAAGCCTTTCCCTGAACAATGGTGTCAGTCTCGTGGATGCCATCAACTCCTGCCACGAGGTGACAGGCAACACCATCTTCATAGCGTTCATGGAAAAGCTGCACAGAAATGTGAGTGAGGGAGGAAGTTTTAGTGCCGGGTTTGTGGATACTGAATTTATACCTGACATGGTGAGCCAGATGATAATCACCGGGGAACAGAGCGGCAATCTGGCCACAGTCATGGAAAGGGTGGCTGATTTTTATGAAAGGGAGCTTGAAAACAGGGTTGTTCTTCTATCAAAAATTGTTGAACCACTTATGCTTCTGCTGATGGGAATTGTCGTGGGGCTGATGGTCTCATCCCTGATACTACCGATTTTCAAGCTTTCGAGAGCCGTGCATTGATAAGTGTCACTCTTTGCAGGACGATTTTTAGGAGATCACTAAAGTTATTTGTTTTTTTAAACCGAAACAGTTAATCTCACCTGGGGCGTTTATTATAGGTAATTATAGCTGCTGATTTTTATCAAAACAAACAGGAGGAAGGAGAAATTCTATGAAAAAATTGATGGGACTCGTAAATGTATCCAGCCGCTCCGGCTTCACACTTGTGGAGTTGCTCATCGTAGTCATCATTCTTGCGGTGCTGGCAGCCATTGTTATTCCCCAGTTCAGCACTTCAACGGATGAAGCCAAAGAGGCTGCGCTGCGGAGCACGCTTCTTGAAATGCGAAATGCGGTAGAACTCTATTATCATCAGCACAATGGTACCTATCCCGGCTTTAATCTGACTGATGGCTCAGGTCCGACCACCACAGATGCTGAAGCGCAGGCAGCCTTTCTCAACCAGCTGACGCTTTTTTCTGACATCAACGGTAAAACAGCAGTAGCAAGGGACCTGACTGTAACCCCACAGATCAAGTACGGGCCCTATCTGAAGCGGTCCACCCTGCCGGTTAATCCCATTGACGACAGTGCGATTGTAACCCTGGTCATCAGCGGTGCAACCCTCGGACAACTGGATCAGCCCGCAGCCCCTGCTGCAGGAGACTCAGGCTGGTGGTTTGACGTGGTATCAGGAAAGTATGTTGCCTATACACCGGGTAACGGAAGTGACGGTACCGCGTATTATCTGTGGTAAAATCAGGCGTCATGCCCCAAGTGTTTCGGGTTGAAAAACTGCTGCTCTCCGGCAGGTCGAAGCACCGCCTGCTTTTACTGACTGCCGCTACAGGCAGGCGTGATTATTCCTGAAGGGAGAAAGGTATATCAGCGCTAAGCTCACCCGGGGATACGAGCGGCCGCGCTGCAACTGGTGCCATATAACCAAAGTGTTGCGGGTACCCGAGGCAGAGGGAAACAAAACTGCGAGTATTTTTTTGTCCGGGGCCTTACATTTATAACTCCCCTGCTTGATGGGAATTAAAACAAAATGGTCATACCCCCTTCCCGCCAGGTGCCAGTCTTTGCATTACAGAATATCTCCCCGGTCAGATACTGTCTGATGACCCGGAAATAATATGAAACCATAAAATTACCTGGAGGACAAAGGCGAAAAATGAGACACGGTTCTCTTTGTTTCCTGAAATGTACTATTAAGCGTGCAGCCGACCCGATATGTTTCATGCCTTATACCGCAAGTATGGCCGGCGCCTTCAAACAACTGCATGAAAAGGAGTGCGGCAACTGATCCGCATAGAGAGAAAAAATGGCTAACCTAAAGAAAAAGATGGACTCCCCTGGTCTGTTCGGTCGTTTATGGACGCTAACCAACTTTAATGAACCGGAAATGAATGTCTTTGCCAAGGATATCATCAGGAAAGATGCAGTTGCCGGCATCCAGATGATGACGCTGCTCTTTTTCTGCCTCCTTCTCGCTTCAGCATTTCTTGATCACTTCGTGGCTTTGGGCGGGCCGCCCCTTTCTTCGTATCTTCTTCTCGCTGTACTCTGTTTGCATGTCATGCTCGCCTCGTTCCGTTCCCGGGAGATAGATGCCCTTTACCTTCTTGCCCTATCACTGCTCATGATCAGCTGCACGACCCTCGTGCTTATGGCCCATAAAAACGGATCTTTCAGCCCCACGTTCTATGCCGGTGTCGCCCTTATTTTTATCTTCATACCCTTTGTCCCATGGGGGATGCGTGAGGCCTCACTGGTAACGTTATTACTCTACATTGTCATCACGCTCTCAGTCTTAAGCTCAAGCAAGAATTTTCCCCTTAATTCGATAATTCAGCTGCAGTTTTTCATGTTAAGCACGGCTTTTATTATTCTGGCTATGGTTGGAAGGAATACCGAAGTGAGGCGCAATGAAATCATGGGTCTGTTCGGCCTGAAGAAATCACATGCGCAAATGCGGCTGCTGTCATACAAGGACCCGCTTACAGAAATCTGGAACCGCCGCTATCTGCAGGAAAAATTCTATGATATCTCAAATGAATTCAACGAATTGAAACGTAACTATTTTTTCATCCTTTTCGATATCGATGGTTTTAAGCAGATAAATGATACATACGGCCATGACTACGGTGACCATATCCTGCAATGGACAACAGAATCTTTCAAAAAATGTTTGGGTCCCGGTAATTATCTTTTCAGGATAGGGGGAGATGAGTTTGCCATTATTATTGGCAATGAACCGTGGCAATGTCTGCATACAGCAATCGGTGATCTCCACAAAGAGCTTGAAAAATTCGGCAAGGTAGGACATACGGCCGTGTCTTTCAGTTTCGGCATGATAAATGTTGCGTCTGAGAAACAAAAAGACCTTCGGGAAATTTACAAGAAGGCGGACAAGGCACTGTATGCTGCCAAGAGACATCAAGGCAACTGGCTGGTCGAAGTAGGAGATGACTCCTTGTCGGAAATTGATCTTAATATGACCGGTGGTGCTGGAGCAAGGTTTCCTCCTGGAGATATCGGGTGAGTCTTTTCAGCTATTTTCAGAAAAAAAAGCGGCCTGCCGGAGGTGGCCCGGTAACAGGACCTATAGGCTTTCACCTTTCCTATGACAAGCTTCACATGATCCAGCTGGAGAAGAATGGAGGCGGCTTGCGGCTGCGGTCCGGTCTGTCTGTTGCCTACCCGAAAGACAGGGAATCCCTCCTATCCTCCTCGAATGATTTAAAGTCTTTTGTAAAAAAGAACTTGAAGTCTGGGCAGTTCAAGTCCAATGAAATTGTAACATGCCTGCCGGGGGGGGTTAAAATTATTAACCTCAGCTACCAGATCGAGGCCGGTCAGAAAATCGAGGACGAAATTGTAAAAAGCATTATATACTCTATGGGCGGAGCCCCGGAAGATTACGTTATCGACTATCTGCCCATACGCAGCGAAAACCTGTCGAACCGCGACAAGTCCGTACTGGTATTTGTCGCCTCCCGGAAAAAGATGATAAATTTCCTGGATGCACTGAACGGTGCGGGTTTGAAGGTTCAGGCTGTTGATGTCGGACCTTCTGCCCTGGGGCGCCTGGTCTCCTCATTGGACCACAATAAAAAGTACCCGCATAACCTTTTGATTAATTTTGCAGGCAATAAAAGCTACCTGAGCGTCTTCGACGGACGACGCCTGATCATGGACAGAGCACTCCCCCTGGGGCTCAATACCCTGCTCGACACATTGACAAAAAAACTGGGAATTGAGAAAAATCAAGCTCTGGGGATGTTGACACGCTATGGTTTTCAGGCAAATAAGGAAATTGGGGAAGAAGATGCTTCAAGTGTTCACGACCAGGAGATTGTTGATTCTATCGTGGAAATCATAAAACCATATTTCCACGAAATCTCAGAGGAGATGAACAAAATGCTCCTTTTTACTAAATCGGAGACCCGGGGGAAGACGATCGAGCACATCTACCTTTTGGGAAGCATAATACGATTCCCCGGTGCTGAGCGTTTTATCTCTGATTTTTTTTCTTTTCCTGCCTCTGTGCTTGACCCCCTGTCCCATGTCAGCATTGCAGAAGGACGGGCCCAATATATAGACCTTGACGGACCGGCCCATGTTGCACTTTCGGTGGGTTTTGCGCTGCGGGACATAATTTGAGATGGCAGAACTGAACCTCATACCCCCCGATTATATCAGGCAGCAGAATATGCGCAGAGCGGTATGGCGATTTATTTATTGTTTTGGCGTGTTATTCCTGCTAGGAATTGCAGCCAGAATTGCACTTGGGGCTGCAAGCAATTACGAAAAGTCACGGGCTGAAAAGCTGAAAACCGGCGAGGTTCTCCTGCAGGAACAGAAAATAGAGTATGAACTGCTTGCAGCCAGGAAAGGAGAACTGCAGCTGCGGCTCGACATGCTTGAGCAACTGCGGGGCGGACCACCGGCTAAAGAAATGTTCATTGTTATCGACAGGGCTATCAACGACTCCGTCTGGTTCACTAAACTCAGTTTTTCCCGGGCCGACGAAGAAGAGCAGAACGCACCGAAAGGTACTCCAACCGGTTATTTTATCGTAGTGCCCAAAGAGGGGTCGGATGCGCTCCAGGAAATGGAGCTGAACAGCGTGCACATCAATATAAGCGGTATGGCCCTGAGCCATTCCGCCCTGGCAGAGTTTGTCGATGTGCTTGTCGCCCAACCGCAGATCAAGACGGTGCAGGTGAAGAATACCCAGTCCAGAAAATACCTTGAAACATCTGTCATTGAGTATGAACTTACCGCTGTGATGATATCGGATAAGGCAAAAAGATGAACGACCTGCTGAACAAAATGTCGCCCCAGTCAATTTACGGAACAATGGTGGCAATTGTTGTCATTATGTGCCTGGCGGGCTATTTATACGTTTTTAAAAAACCATTACAGGAATATAAACTCCTGAAGGCCAACACTGGGCTCCTGGAAGCAAAGGTTGAAAGCGGCAGCGGTATTTCCTTGAAACTTGAAACTATTCGACAGGAAACCGATTCTCTGACAAAGCAACTCCAGGGTCAGACTCCGCTTTTGTCGAGCAGTAAACTGGTGGCCCATGTCATTAACGGTCTTGACAACATTTCGTCACAGCATGAGGTGCAGTTTCTTGGCCTCAGGCCCGCTGCCCCCGGAACTGTCAAGTATTTTGAAGAATTACCGTTTGCCATAGAAGTATCCGGCAATTATTTCAGCCTTTTTGACTGGCTGCAACAGGTGGAAAAGGAGCTTGGTCCCATGGTGGTTAAGAAAATCAATATAGAGCCGGTAAGCGGGTCACAAAAACAGGTCATGCGGCTCAACATGGTGTCATACAGGTTAAAGTAGAGGGCAGTTTGAAGCGTTATTACGGCAAAATACTTGCAGCGTTCTTCCTATCTGCCGCAATGATCTTTCCTGCCTCAGCTGACGAAGGGGAAAACGGAATAATTCGGGATCCTTTTGCTCATCCTGATCTGCGCACAATAATAACAAGCACCCCGGTACCGCTTCGAGGCAGATCTCCGGACGAAGTAATCAGAGATGAGGCGGCCGCATTGGAACTCCGTGCTACTATTCGGACTGGAACCGGTGACTGGGCTCTGGCGAACATAAACGGGACCATGTTGGAAAAAGGTGAGGAGATCGAAGGGTTTACCCTGCTGAAGATTGGTGAGGTTGATGCCCTGCTCAGTAAAGATGGCGTTGAGGTCAACCTCATTATGGAATCAAACAATATCTTGCCGAGCCAATAAAAGGCTTGCGCAATCTGCTGCCTGAGGTAAAAAGTTTATAATTTCGGAGTTGGTAATGTAATGAAAAAAGAATGGCGTAAACAAAGGATCATAGTGTGCGCGGTGTTTGTTCTCGTGCTTTTCCTTGCAGCATTTGCTGCAGGGGCGGGGCTGGAAGCCGGAACAAACGCGTTTGTCATTCACTTCGCCAAAGGGAGCTCCGATCTTGACAAAGTAGCCATTGAAATGATCACTAATTTTGCCGGCCACCTGGATAAAGATACGGTTCAGCAGGTTGTGGTGGAGGGCTACAGTGACAGCATGTATCATAATGATACAAGCCCCTATAATGACAACCTGGAATTGAGCCAGGCCCGGGCGGACAATGTCTCCAGCCTGCTGCAGAAGGTAAGCGGCCTGCCATCCCAACGTTTCACAAGTACCGGCAGGGGGTCTCTCAACCCGGTCGCGGACAATACAACAGAAGCGGGACGCAGTGCCAACCGGAGAGTCGAAGTTCGGGTCAGCACCAGCCGGGAAAACTCTGGCGCTCCCCGTCCCGCTGCTGATGAGGACCTCGTCGTCCTGCAGCCGCAGTCCAAGAACGCCGCATCACTTATTACCCTGTTTTTGGATGATGTTGCAATTGCAGAGGCTTTCAACATGATTTCACGTAAGGATCGCACCAATATAATCCTTTCCCGGGATGTAACAGGTAACGTCAGCATCAACCTTTACAACGTCAGCACGGAAGAAGCAATTCATGCCATTGCTGATTCAGCTGGTTATGCGGTGCGCAAGAAGTACGGCGGCTATATCATCCTGCCGGAAGATATCGCAGACGGTGGAGCACATGACACAACCATTCGCACCTTCAAGGTGCAATATACTTCCCCGGAGCTGGTTAAAGATATTCTGAACGAGCACATCTCAAAGCACGGGAAAATAACGGTTCTTCAAGAACGCAAACTGATTGTTATTGAAGATACCCCCCAGACCCTGGCCAGAATGGAACGATTGCTTGCCGAAATAGATAAAGAGCCCCGGCAGATCCTGATCGAGGCGCAGATCCTTGAGATCACGTTAGATGACAACCAATCCTGGGGTATTGACTGGGCCCATTTTTTCAGCTCAGGTGACACCACCGGCAGTGTCGAATTTTCGGGTTCCGCCTCCACGGATTTTAGCGGTTTTATTTTCACCCTGGACCGGGATGACCTTTTGGTAGTGCTGAATGCCCTGAGTGAAAAAGGGAGAGTGCGCACCCTGTCGACCCCCAAGCTTCTTGCCCTGGAAAACCAGGAGGCTGCTGTCATTATCGGGCAACGGCAGGGCTATAGAGTGACCACCACAATCAACCAGGTAACCACGGAAAGCGTGGAATTCCTCGAGTCCGGGGTTATCCTGAATGTCACCCCCTCGGTGGACGGCCAGGGCCGTATTGTCATGGCCATACACCCCGAGGTCAGCACCGGTTCCATTCAGGCCGGCATCCCGGACAAGTCGACAACCGAGGTGAATACCGTGCTGCTGGCTGAGAACGGCCAGCCGATTTTCATCGGCGGGCTTATCAAAAACACCATCGACTACCAGCGCAACGGCATACCCGTACTGGGTGATATTCCTGTGATGGGAAGGCTTTTTTCAAATATTGAGGAAAAAGTGAACAAGACGGAAACAGTGGTGCTGATCACACCCTATCTCATTAAAGATGCCAGGACCGGGATTCTCGGCAATGAGATAGATAGAATGCAGGAGCAGATTGAAAACATCAATGATTCAACCATGGACCTGCCTGCCAGGATCAAGGACCCAACCCCTTAAGGCATTGTTCTGCCCCCGCCATTGATTTCGCAAGCTCATGCATGAATGCTTCAGTGTCTCCACCTAGGACTTTATGGCAGCATGACGCTGATCAGTTCTTGCTGCGTGAGCCCCAGAATGGGGAGGGCCACGCGCAAATGCCAGCGATTCAGACCTGTTGTCAGTTTAGGAAGCCTTGCCTTAACCCAATAGTGCAGCCTACACGGCAGATGCAAAAGAGAAAAATGATCCTATCCGGTTTTTTTAACCGGCTAGAATATTTTTCAATTCATTATCCAGAGGATGAGGCCGCCCAAAGAAATACCCCTGGGCAAAGTCGATCCCGAGGCGGGACAGCTGCGCTGCGATGGCATCATTTTCAACGAACTCGCCTATAGTTGAAAGCTTCAGGGCCACTGCAACATCCCCGATCGCTTTAACCATTGTTTGGGCTACATTGCTTTCAACAATATCCTTCACAATCGCACCGTCAATTTTAATGTAGTCAATTTCCAGGTTCTTCAGGTAATTAAAGCAGCTTAAGCCACTGCCAAAATCGTCCAGGGCAAAGTGGCAGCCCATATTTCGGAGAGATGTTATAAATTGTTGTGCGGCAATGAGATTACCGATGGCTGCAGTTTCCGTGATTTCAAAACAAATACAGCTTGGGGGGATTATTGAACTTTGCAGACTGCTCATAATAAAATCCAGAAAGTTTTCCTCCCTGAAGGATTGGCCGGAGATATTTATCGACCACATGATCTGTCTGGACTGCAAATTCCCCCATGATTTCTCCAGGGTTTTCAACGTATTGCTGATAACCCAGCGGTCTATTCGGGGCATCAGTTTATATCGTTCTATGGCGGGCATAAAATCTTTCGGCGCTATAATTTCGCCTTTATCGTCAACTATGCGTATGAGTATCTCATAGTAGAGTGATGCGTCTTCTTTTTTTAAGGCACGGATTTCCTGACAGTACAGTATTAGATTGTTCTTAACTAAAGACTCTTGTATTAAATCCACCCACCACATTTCAGTCCTCAGGGAGGAATGGTCACTATCTCCGAATTTATAGAAATGGATCCTGTTTCTCCCTTCCTCTTTTGCACTATTACAGGCAATTTGTGCGTCATCCAGGGCAATTTGAATATCCGGCGCATCAGTGCTGAGGGTAGACAAACCCATACATGCTGTAATCTGGATATTTTTCTCGTTCCATTTGAGCTTCGTTTGTGCTATTCCGCTGCTGATGCGTTTTGCAAAAATCAAGCCTTGCTCCGGAGAACAGTTATAGAGGAGGACTCCGAACAAATCACCGCCTATACGGGCAGCAACGTCTTTATCCTTGATGGACCTTTGAATTAGATTTCCTATAGTTCGAAGTACTTCATCGCCAGCATGGTGTCCCACTGTTTCATTAATCACCTTCATTTGGTCAATATCAATATAAAGAAGCGTGTGAATTGTGGGAACTAAAGGACTTGGGAAAAAATTGATTTTGTTGAGCAGATATTTGAATGCATCGAGGTTCAGCATTCCCGTTAAAAGATCATAATTTGACTGGATAATTTTCGAAGCATTGTTGGCCATTACCATTAACAGCTTTCTGTCGCTGTTGAAAAAATCTTCAGCGCTTTTTTCCTTAAGGGAAACAATGACCCCGATGGTGTTACCTGACTGGTCAAATACAGGGTATGAGAGTAATTTATAGGGTAATGTTATTTTCAATTCTTCCCAAAGAGGATCCTTTTCGTCATTCAGCACAAGGGGAAGATTTGTCTGTATGGTCCATGAATACAGGCGGTTAAGCTCTTTATCTATGCGATCCTTATTGTCTATGACCTGCGTATCACTGATATGATTAATGCTGATATTCTTATCCAGTAATATCAAGGCAGAAAAAGGAACGTTCAGGGATAGTGAGCAGTTCTTGACAAGCTGCTTAATGGTTTGCTGGATTGCGGCAAAATCATTTGTCTGGTCAGCTGCCTCATACATGAGGTTCAGTTCTTCGTAGCGCGTCACTAATTCATCAGCCATGGCATTCAGCTCGGAATTAAGCCGATGCCCCTCTGAGAGGATGGTGGCAATGGATTTGGTGACAGCAGCCATTTTTTTCTCAAGTGCACCCGCGTCGTCGCCCTTTCCGGGCTTGACCAGAAGAATGAGCGTCCCGACGGGTTCCTCAATGTGGTTGGACAGGGTATGGGAAAACAACAAGCTGTCATCAGAAAGGCGTTTAGGCTGCAACGCGCCAGCCGTAACAGACATCAGTCTTCTCTTCTGTTCTTCCAGGAAAAGCTTGACTTCATCTTCGGCTCTCTCAGGAAAACCGGCGCTCGTCCATAGATTATTGCTGGCAAGGTCATAGATGGCGCCACCTGAAAAACCTGGCACCAGTGATGATAATAAGTGTGCAAACTGATGAAAATCTAAAGATGTTGAACTGTTATCTGTCACTTGTCGTGTCATTTTCGGCTGTGCCGCCTAAAAAATTTTCCACTGTCAGCTTAAGATTGTGGATGCTGACTGGTTTTTCAAGAAATTCAAGGTTCGGTATTCTGGAAGCCCATTCCCGGTGATCTTTTTCTGCCCTGGAAGTGAGAATGATAATAAGGAAATTGCGGTGGGGGAATCTCTCGTCAATTTGCCGGCACAGTTCTCTACCGTTCATGCGTGGCATATCTATGTCTGAAACTAAAATATCAGGCGTGTATTCTTCCAGAATTTCAAGGGCAAGTTCCCCGTTGTAGGCAGTCATGACCCTGTAATTTTCCTTTTCCAGGGCCAGACGGAGTATGCGGAGCACATGCGGTTCATCATCCACGAGAAGTATGGTTTTCTGCATGAGCATTTATCCTTAAATAATGAAAAGCTGTTGCTGTGCCGCGGACTCTCTGCCAGCGCACCTGCGTTGACAGTTTCAATCGCCGGGCTTAGGGAGTTTCCAATCATGGCAAAGCGCAGCCCCCGGTTAATATACATGTTCAAAAAAATTAGAGCAAGTTGTTCACCGTCTTTCCCGGGAGGTATGGTAGCTTTTTCTTCTGGAGCACTCCAGGGAAAATTCGGTGGCAGCCTCCGGTTTTCTGCAGTTTCCTGGAAAAAGCTTTATTTTTTTCATATCAAAAATTTGCCCTCAGGGGCAGCCCCGACTATGAATTAATAGAAAAAAACATTTTCGCATGTTGTTATACATTTCATCAACACGCATTCATTTCTGAAAATTTTCTACTTTTGTCAAAGTTCTGCCTATTCTGGTCCTCGCCGCCATGGCACAGAAAAAACTTTTAATCTTATTTGGTTACAAGTTTTTTCCGCTCTCTAAGAAAATGGGTTTTCCCTCGAGATATAACATGTACTAATAATTATACCTCTGATAAGTATCAATGATTGCTATGCACCTAGACTCGTGAATGATTCCTGAATTGTTCAGATGACCAGCAGATAGATTAAGCCTCTTCTCCAATCGGGGGCCTTTTTTATGTCCTGCTTGTGGGGGAGAGAGTGAGGGAGCACCACAGAGCGCTAAAATGGTTTAAAGTTTATGTTAAACGGTGCTTCCTCCCTTGTTTTAACAATGTAAGAATTAATCATTTTCTTATTTGCTTATATATTAAATCTTTGTTTATGATGTCCTCATACCATAAAGACGAAAACCTTCATACAGGGTGCATTTTATGATAGTAAAAATTACACAACAGGAATTAGTCCAGAGAATCAACCGGAAACTAGCAAAAAACATTGAAGGAGTTAAGAAATCGAGTGCTGGGCAGTCGCATAACATAAGAGGTGACTATTACATCATTGAATTTGACCAAAACAAGATAACTACAACAGATGTTGACCTTGAAAAACTTGGCAAGGAATTGGGTGTATTAAAGGATTTTGAGGAACTCGAAGACTAAATTTTTTAATGAGGATACTTTTAGGTTCACGGCAAGACATGCAGACTTAATGAAAAATTATATGCTCAGCCTCTCCAATCGGAGGGGCTTTTTTTATAAATTCAGATTTCTCTGCTGCCCTTTTTCTGCCCATCAACTCTCAGTGGCAGGTGAGCATCATCTCATTGAGTCTTTCGGCCTGCAGGCAAAAAGCCTCCATGCGTGCCTCAATGAGTTGCGGAAAAGGATTGCCGTCTGTTTCTATGGCGATAAAGGGAAATTTGCGTTCCTTCGAAAGAATGGGAAACCATGGTGTGCTGGCACCATTTTTAAGCATGGCTCTTTTGTGGCTGGTGGTAAATTTTTCATTAAGCACTGCCTCTGCCACCCTGGAGGGCATGCAACCGAATGGCCCGATTGAGATGATGCCGCAGGAGGGGTGCAGGATATCATGAAACGCAGAACCTACGGTGAGGATCGACTCCACGGTTAAATGGGGGGAAATAAAATTTTGGCCTGCCTCAATGACCGGTTCCACCGGAGCCATGCCGTCATGGAAAAACAGCCCAGAGGGTGCAAGCCTCTTGCGTATTGCATTGTCGAAATATTTTTTTACCTGCCATCGTATATCAAATCCCCTCGTGCGTTCGCCTTCAATGTTGTTCTTGATCAGCCAATCAATATACTTGAGGTATTCGCTCACAGCTGCGGTACGCACGATAAACCCTCTGTCTGCCAGACGTTCGATAATATTCTGCAGGGAAATCGGGTCATGGCGTACATACATCTCACCGATTAACGAAATTTTTGGAATCTGCTCATAAGGTTTTTTCAGTTTTATCCGACTTAACCTGACTGCGCTTTTAGACAGCTGTACTGCCAGAATTGGCCACCGCTTGTCAATAACCCTCATAATGGCTTGATGCTCCTCATTGAAAACGGCCAAGCCGTTTTCACGGTCACTGGCTCCGGCCAGTACCGTGGACCACATCTCGTCAAACAGGTCACCGATCACTATGGCCCTCCAGGCTGCCCGAAGGTAATTGTCACCCATGTGGTAGTAACCGTTTGAAGAGGTGGGCGAGAACATGGCCATATTGGGGATCTCCAGTTTTTCAATTACCCTCTTGGTGTATACGTGATACTGGCCCAGGCGGCAAGGTCCATCGGAACTGACCATGAAATAGATCAGGACATCGTCATGTTTGCGTTGTTTCGCATAATTGAGCAGTGACCCCAGAGTTGCCTGTAAAGGCAGGCATTCCTTGCATGAGGCATGACCGCGTCCCAGTTTGAGTACATCCTCATCGGCAGGCGGCAACACTTCGGCCTTGATCCCAAGTCTGCGGGAAACCGCGGCCAGCAGCGGTGTGGCGTAACGGCTCATGGCCGGAACCAGCAGTCGCACTCTCGGATCGGTCAGGGGCAGCCAACGATCATCCGAGGTCCGTACGCCGGTTACACCTTTTTTTTCCTGAATAACCGCCAGGCGGAAAGCCCTTTTGGGGGAATATCTCATCGTTTTATTTTTCTGGATTTCCCGATAGTAGCGAATGATGTCAAGAAAAGCCTCGATTCTGGTTTCCAGTCCGGCGTCCGCGGTATGACTATCCAGCTCCAGGGTCAGGGAGGGCTTGCGTCCCATGATGTCCCGGAAGAAACTGATAAGGAACGAGTCCGGCCCGCAGGAGAAATTGGTGATGTATGCCCCGAAGAGTTGAGGATGTTTCGCTAAGAAACGAGCGCCCTTGAGAATCATCTGTCCCATGGCCCAAAACATGTTGGCGTCATCGGCCAGCTTTTCGTTCCAATAGGGAAGCATATCAAAAGGAATTATGGTGATATCGCGGCTGGCGAACTTGGCCGGGATACCCTTATTGGCTACACTGGCAAAACTGTTATATGGCCGGCCGAAGACCACAACACCAAATTTTTCGGGATCCTGTTCAATGGCGGCCAGTCCCTGCCGACCGATCTCCCGGATATCCTCCGTAAATTCCTTCTGTTCAGCTGCGGCTGCATGCAGGGCCGTGTCGACCCTGGCAGGGTCTGCGCCCAGTTTACGGGCAATTTGCACGAAGGCTTCCCGGGACCCTGTATAGCCCTTTGAAAAATCCAAGACCTGGGAAATAACATTGGCGTTAGTCTCAAACGCCGGAAAGGCTGTGCGCAGGTAATATGGTTCACTTTGCACCAATACACAGGTACAGGAGGGCTTGGCCGGTTCGCCAACGTCAAGGCCAAGCAAGTGAGGCAAAAAAATGAAATCTGGTTTTTCCGCCAAGAGCGAAGCCGCGTAGTTGTGGGCGATCTCTACCGGAAAGCAGAAAGGAGCGCCCTGTTGATCGCCTCCCCTGGGATCTTGTTTGGACGGCAGAGTAAGACGGAAACCCAGTTCCGCAAAAAAGCGATTGAAGAACGGGAAATAGGTGTTGAGCAGAAAAGAGCGGTTCATGCCTACGGTGGGCCTGTTATCATTTGCATCATTGGGAGCCAGGTCGCGGAATACGCGGCGCTCCCGCTTGATCACCAGGTCATGATCACCGGTTTTCACATTGCGATTGTGTATAAGATTATCATAGCGGTTGCAGATGCCGCCGAAAGGGTAGATCTTGTCATTGATCTTGATGCGCGAGATTTCACAGCCCCGGTCGCACTCTTTTCCCCCGCCGCATTTAAAGGGTTTGTTGTATTCAACCTCGCGCTCGATCAATTCCTGCAGATCATACTGCTTCGACTTGAGTAACCCCTGCTCCATCCGACGCTCCACTTCAAGGGCTACGCCAAAAGCACCCATGAGACCTGCTTCCGAGGGCACTATCACGTTTTTCCCGGTGAGTCCGGCCAGGGCTGCAGGCACGGCTTTATTATAACAGACACCGCCCTGCACAAATACTTTTTTACCGACCGGCCGGTTTCCCTTGACCCGGTTGTTATAGTTCATGCCTATGGAGTAAACCAGGCCGGCAACAATATCCTCCAAAGCGACATTTTCCTGCACGGCCCGCTTGATGTCCGAGCCGATAAAGGCGGCGCACTGGTCATTAAAGTTGGGCGGTGACAAGGCCCGTAGAGCAGTGTCGCCGATTTCAGTTACAACCAGGCCAAGGCTCTCCTTGGCCGCCTCTTCCAGAAAGGAACCCGTGCCTGCACTGCACGCCTCGTTCATGGCATAGTCGCTGGGTACACCATTAGTAATGTAGGTATATTTTGCGTCCTGTCCCCCGATTTCGAAAATCGTGTCGACTTCCGGATCAAAATGAACCGCTGCTGTAGCATGGGCCACTATCTCATTTATCACACCATCGGTCAGCGCGTGCAATCCGGCAATTTGCCTTCCCGAACCAGTCACTCCCAGACCCTCAATAGACACTGGTACATTCAACTGTGCGGCCAGACTTTTGTAGACGTTTCTGGAGGCGCCGACAGGGTCACCACTGGTTCGTAAATATTCGGCTGCGACAATTGATTTGTCACGGCGCCGCATTAATACACCCTTGGTGGTCGTGGATCCAACGTCCAGTCCGAGAATGACAGAATCCCCCTCCGCGGCTGTGCCACGCTCCTGATGCTTGTAATCAACCAGCTCTTTGCAATTGGAAAGAGGTTCGAGCACCGCGAGACCGGCCCGGTGTTCAACAAAAATCATATCAAAAGAGAGAAAGGGTCTGGTCGTGTTATCCAGGGCCCAGAGAGCTGCGCCCAGGGCCTCGAAAACAAAAGCCTGCTCCGGAATGTATAGATCTGGTATGGCGGCCTGCAGGTAATGAACCATGGCCCGATTACCGGTACATCCTCCAACCAGCATTACAGAATTCTTAGGCAGTTTTTTGAGCAACTCCAAAACCTTGCCTGACATCATGCGCGACAAGCCGGCAACCACCCGGTCTTTAACAACACCCTTGTTCAGGGCATGGGTACAGTCGCTTTTACAAAAAACAGAACAACGACCCGAAACCATATACGGCTTTTCCGGCAGTTCCATTTCACCCACCTCGTCAAGGGTGATGGACATACGGCCCAGCTGTTGCAGAAAAAACTCACCTGTGCCCGAGGCGCATTTGTTTCCGGTGTGAATCTCATCCACCCTGCCGTCCTCATCCAGGTGATAGACCATGGTGGTTTCGCCACCAGCACTGATCACCACCCTGTAAGGATGATCCATCGGCAGAATGAAGCCCGCGGCCAGCTCAATGGCCTCCGGTTCGGAAATAGCTGAAAAATTGAGCATATTCCTGAACTTGCGTCCGGTTACGCCAATTTTGAATTCCTGAATATTTTCAATTCGTCCGAGCAATTCGCGCAGAACTCTTTTCGGGTTGCCGTCATGGGCCTGGGAATTGGAAAAAATAATTTTTACACCAGTATTGAATTGTTCCAACCCAACAAGCGAGACAGTTGAGGCACCAGCGCAGATACCAAGTGATTTCATAGGATTATCCACTAATTAAAAAATAATTCTTGAAAACCTACAGACCTATAATCAAAAAATAATTTTAAATATATATCATATTGTCCATAATTCCCCAGCAAATAATAATGTGCAGTGGTAATAGTAACGGGCAAATTAATCCTTTTTTTCGAAGGATAGGAGCAGGTTGGAATTTTGAAAGGTGTGTTTTGCATTGCGTATACATGGCAACATAAACATTGACGCGAAAAAGTTTCTATTCTGGCAAGAAATCCTACATGAAAGCAATATCAACCTGAACGCCGGATTTTCCGTTGACAGCCTGTTCGAAGATACATTAATAATTTTTTCTAAATCAGGAACAGGGGGATTCGGGATACCCGCCCCGATTTTCAGCGCGGGCCGGAAAAGCAATTTCTTCTCTCCTACTTGAACAAAGCCGACGACCGTGCAACTGAGCCAAAACGTGAAAGTGCAATAACCGCATGTTTACCTGGAATGTCGATCCCGAGCTTATCGCCATCGGACCTTTTCACGTCCGCTGGTATGGTTTTTTGTTCTCCCTGGCCTTTCTTGCCAGTTTCTCCTTGTTGGTCTGGATCTTCAGCAAGGAGAAAAAAAACTACGACCTTCTCACCAAGCTGTTTTTTTATATATTCATCGCTGTGGTGATAGGTGCGCGCCTCGGGCACTGTCTTTTCTACAATCCGGAATATTATTTGACACATCCACTGGAGATACTCAAGCTCTGGAAAGGAGGCTTGGCGAGTCATGGTGCTGCGGCGGGCATCATTATTGCCTTACTGTTGTATGCGCGGCATACTGCAGGGATGAGCTTTTTCTGGGTAGCAGACAGGGTGTCCGTCGTTATTCCCCTCGGTGCCATGTTTGTGCGGCTGGGCAACTTTGTCAACTCGGAAATTCTCGGACTCCCCACCGACGTACCCTGGGCCGTCGTCTTCTCGCGTGTAGATCACGTCCCCCGCCATCCCGTGCAGTTGTACGAAGCAATCACGTACCTGCTCTCTTTTATCATCATGATCATCCTGTACCGCAGGCGGATAGGTGCAATTGCCGGGCGCCTTACGGGAAGCATGCTCACCATGCTCTTTTCCATGCGCTTCATCCTCGAATTTTTTAAAACCGGTCTATCCACGCTCGATCCTTCCATGCCGATCACAATGGGCCAATTCTTGAGCGTGCCACTTGTTGCCTTCGGGGTATGGCTTATCGCCCGCAAACAGGATACACCGTCACAGGACCACTGATTCCGTATTCCCTTCTCGTCCTCACCCTCACAGGTTTTGAGAGGTATTGTCCGAGACATGTGGATTTTACGGCAACCGGAGGAAATTTCAAACTTTTAAGGAGGGCTGATTGACCTGTCTTTGATATTTCAAAATTCAGGTGACTGCTATGCATCAAAACTAAATAGATTGAACAAATAGTCATTATTGCCACCGGACACCTTAACTGGTATTCCTGAAATTAATAATTCAAGATTGTGGCAAGCAATATTGACTTTGCCAAATGAAATTGCTTAACAAACAGAATTTAAATTATGCAGATACTCGATATATACTCAGATTACCTTTGACCATTTTGTTGGTTGGCGGAGCCAGCCGTTAAAGAAGTTGTATCTTTAGACCAGCGCATCAAAACCCGGTGGCGATCTTTTGAATTGAGGCCAGAACCATTACCAACTCTAGATCCTGATGGTGACTATCTTGTAAGTGCATGGCGAAATCATGTTTATCCGCTTGCAGCTAAGATGAAGATGAACTTAAATCGTCCTCCTATTCAGCCACGTTCCAGACTAGCCCATGAAGCGGCTAAATGGGCTGAAAAACAAGGTTGTTTCGAGGAGTACAATCTTGCACTTTTTCGAGCCTTTTTCGAATATGGGAAAGATATTGGCGATATTGAGATACTCAAAAAATTAGCTTCAGATTTAAAACTTGATGCAAAATCTTTGCATATTTCTTTGAAAAACAGTGATTATACAGCAATGGTTCTTGCTGATGAACACGAAGCCAGACAAGTTGGTGTAAGGGCTGTACCAGCCTTTGTAGCAAATGGGAAGGTACTAGCTGCTGGAGTTCAATCTACCGAGCGATTACATCAACTTTTGTCCCATGAATACCCTATAAGTTGATTGCCTTCGTGAGGTTTTCATTCCAAATAGCAACTCAGGTTTCAAACTAAAACAATATTGTGGCAAGAAAGGTGAGAAAGCCGCCTGGAGCTGGGGTGCTAAAAGATAAAAAGAAGTTAAGATTTACTATGGACACCTTAGCTGGTAATTTTTCGTTTTAGATCAACATTATGGTAAGATATATTAATTTTGCTCTCAGGCACATTCCTAACACGTTGTGGCACTTGATAGTTACTTCCTTAAAGAGTAAAATTTAATTTCCCAGCAGAAAAGATTTTTAACTCTTGGATATGAGGAAACTTCAATGAAAGAAGTTACCCAAAAGTTGCCATATTAGAGCCTCTAACAGGAAGATAATTCTTTGGAGGCTTTTGTCCTTTTTTGTTTGTCGGTTGTTGTAGTTAAATGAACTTGCTGAGATAGTTAATGTGTCCACCTTCACAGCTAAGTTGTGCCAATAACCCTTAAAAAACTTGACACTACATTCTAATCATAATAATCTGCGAATAAGAATTATTCCTATCTTGGAATTATGCGCAATTTAAGGGATTGTAAATGAGTGTTGAAGAGAGGCTTCGTAATTTTGAGGAGGTTTGCAGGAAAGTGGGTCTGAAAATAACCCACCAGCGCCTTGAAATTTTCAAGGAACTGCTAAATTCCAACGATCATCCAACTGTTGAAAAACTCTATCATCGATTGCAGCCAAAGCTCCCGACCATATCCCTTGACACGGTCTACAGAACATTAACAACTCTGGAGAAGCATGATCTTGTTGTCAGAGTTGAGACCGAGGAAAGTCAAGCCCGCTTTGAGGGTAGAATGGAAGAACATCATCATGCTATCTGCAAAAAGTGCGGGGGAATAACCGACTTTTATTGGAAATTTCCTGATGAAGCGAGCTTGCCCGAAGAGATATTAAACTGGGGGCAGATAGTTAAGAAAAGCTTAACATTGCATGGTCTTTGCGAGCAATGCATTCAGGAGGAATAAATCACTTTGGAAGAAGCTTTTTTTTAACATATAAAAATATTTTTACCTAACAGCACTGAGAAAAAGTTCATACAACAACAATAGGAGGTAACCTTATGAGTGAAGATATCAAGTGCCCGGTCACGGGCAGAACTGCCAAACCCATTGCCGGCGGCGGCACGTCAAACCGCGACTGGTGGCCGAACCAGTTGAACCTGAATATTCTGCATCAGCATTCCGCCAAGTCCAATCCCATGGGCGAGGATTTCAACTACGCTGAAGAATTCAAGAAACTCGACCTGGAGGCCGTGAAGAAGGACCTCTATGCGCTGATGACAGACTCGCAGGACTGGTGGCCAGCCGATTACGGTCACTACGGGGGGCTTTTCATTCGGATGGCATGGCATAGCGCAGGCACATACCGCATGGGCGATGGCCGCGGCGGGGCAGGCTCCGGCAATCAGCGCTTGGCGCCACTTAACAGCTGGCCGGACAATGTGAACCTCGACAAGGCGCGCCGTCTGCTCTGGCCGATCAAGCAGAAATACGGCACCAAGATCTCCTGGGCCGACCTTATGATCCTCACCGGCAACTGCGCCCTTGAGTCGATGGGATTCAAGACCTTCGGCTTCGGCGGCGGGCGCGTGGACGTCTGGGAGCCGGAAGAGGACATTTACTGGGGGACCGAGAGCGAGTGGCTTGGTGACAAGCGCTACTCCGGCGACCGGGACCTTGAAAATCCTCTTGCCGCCGTGCAGATGGGCCTTATCTACGTGAACCCGGAAGGGCCGAACGGCGAACCAAATGCGGTCGCCTCCGGCCGTGACGTTCGAGAGACCTTCGCCCGCATGGCCATGAACGATGAAGAGACCGTCGCGCTTGTCGCCGGCGGCCATACCTTCGGCAAATGCCATGGCGCGGGCGATGCAGCGCTGGTCGGACCTGAACCGGAAGCCGCCCCCATCGAGGAACAGGGTCTCGGCTGGAAGAGCAGTTTCGGCAGCGGCAGGGGGGGTGACACGATCAGCAGCGGCATCGAGGGCGCGTGGACGGCGAAACCGACCCAGTGGGATATGGGCTATTTCGATTTGCTGTTCGGCTATGATTGGAATTTGGAGAAAAGCCCCGCCGGCGCCTACCAGTGGGTCCCGATCAATCCAGATGAAAAGGATCTTGCGCCTGCCGCTCACGATCCGTCGAAGCGGGTTACGACCATCATGACCACGGCAGACCTCTCTCTGAGGATGGATCCAATCTATAAGCCGATTGCGAAGCGGTTCCACGAGAACCCGGAGAAGTTCGCGGACGCTTTTGCCCGGGCGTGGTTCAAGCTGACGCACCGCGACATGGGCCCCCGCTCGCGCTATCTCGGCCCGGAGGTCCCGGCGGAGGAACTGATTTGGCAAGACCCGGTGCCCGCAGTCGATCATGAGCTGATCGACGCGGAGGACATCGCCGATCTCAAGGGCAAGATCCTTGCCTCGGGCCTGTCGATCTCGGAACTGGTCTCGACCGCTTGGGCGTCGGCATCCACGTTTCGTGGCTCCGACAAGCGCGGCGGGGCGAACGGGGCGCGCATCCGTCTTGCGCCGCAGAAGGATTGGGAAGTCAACCAGCCGGTCCAACTGTCGACTGTGCTGCAGACCCTTGAGGGAATCCAACAGGAGTTCAACAGTGAGCAGTCAGGCGGGAAGAAGGTTTCACTAGCCGACTTGATTGTCCTGGGCGGATGCGCAGGTATCGAGCAAGCTGCGAAAAATGCCGGTCACGAGGTGACCGTTCCCTTCATGCCTGGACGCACGGACGCGTCACAGGAGCAAACCGACGTGGTGTCATTCGTCGTACTCAAACCGGCTGCTGACGGGTTCCGTAACTACCTCAAAAGCAAATACGCCGTATCGGCAGAAGAACTGCTGGTTGATCGAGCGCAACTGCTGACGCTGACCGCTCCTGAGATGACGGTTCTCGTTGGCGGCATGCGAGTCTTGAATGCCAACTTCGAAAAGTCCCAGCACGGCGTCTTCACCAAGCGACCAGAGACGCTCACCAATGACTTCTTCGTGAATCTGCTCGACATGAGCACGGCGTGGAAGACAACCTCGGAAGAAGACGTGTTCGAGGGTCGTGATCGCGCAACGGGCGAACTCAAGTGGACCGGCACCCGTGTCGACCTTATCTTCGGTTCGAACTCCCAGCTCCGAGCCATCGCGGAAGTATATGGTTGTGAGGACTCCCAGGAGAAGTTCCTGCACGACTTTGTAGGGGCGTGGAGCAAGGTCATGAACCTTGACCGCTTCGACCTCGCCAGATCATAACAAAAACGTCTTTGAGGATTTTTGAAGCGTATTTTGAGCTGCATGTCGATGATCAGGAAACGATAACCGCTACAAGTTGACGCATGAACAAAAACTGGATGACAGGGGATTTCATATTTCAGACAGTGAAATAAGTAAATTTGTGCTAATAAAGAGTTCTTAAATTCTGTATATAAGGCAGGGTCAGAAAAGACCTTGCCTTTTTTATTTGTGGACTTTTGATGTCTGCTATATCTTTTGACTCGTGAAGGATTCTTAAAAACTTAAGATGTCCAATTGAAATATGGACTTCACGCAAAAATAAAAAATGAAGATAAGTTTTTTAACTCAGGACACAAATAATAGAAAATTACTTAACTTTTTTTCCGCAACAACTCCTTATAGGCCTCAGCAAGCTTTACAAACAACTCATGCTCCCCGCCTTTGTCAGGATGAAGCTCATGTGCTTTCTGGCGGAAAAGTTTTGTGAGGTCGCTTTTATCCATTGCTTTCAGTTCTTCTTCCGATACCCCGAAAATTTCCACGACCTCAGTAATGGTTACTGTTGACTGCTGGGAAGGTGGCCTGTAGAAACGCTTTGAGTTGATGAAGTTCTGCAGGTACTCATGCCAGGCGGATCCGCCATCGAATTCGTAATCAAAGAACATGACCGCATAGCGGACAAGATATTCATTAAGATCATTTCCTTTCCGGAAACCAGCCCAGAAAAATTCATCTCGGTGCAGCCTGCACAGGTCTTTGAGAAAATACCTGTCTACCTCGTCCTGGTCCATAGCCTGCGGTATATTGCGAACAGATGAACCGGCAAAGTAGCGCTGCAGGTCAAAAATTACATAAACGTACTGCTTGTACTCTCTGGGATTAAGACTTTTTTCAAGCTGGAGGAAATACTGCTCTATCTCGTCTCTGGATTTATTCAGCAGGGGCTTAAAATATCTAAGTGGAATCAGCCCGATCCTTCGCTGATCCACGGCCCCGCTCCGGAGATAATACATGCGCCGCTTGTCAAAAACCTGCACCTCTTCTTCAACAGGATTATTCTTCCGGCGCACCTTTCGACCCCTTCTCCTGCCCCGGCAATGAAAGGGTTCGATCTTCTGCCGAATCTCCCTTTTGATAAAACGCCAGAACAATTCCTCCAGGTCGCACAGGTCATACTTAACGCCCAGGGCCGCGAGTTGCTCACAAACAGAATCCTTTATATAGAAGGCATTCCCTCCGGGATATTCTATATACTCCCAAGGCGAGCGCCCCAGGTCGTAAAGGTCCCTGCTCTGCCAGCAACATGCTTCAGGATTATACCGGGACATTCTGATAGTATATTTTTTTATCCCTTTTATGGTATGTTCTGCCAGATACACTTCCATTGTCCCTCAAACAGATTGTATAATTCTGCAAGCTCTAATTTCATATTTAATAAGCCTGCTCATTTCAAACTATAAGACATGATGAAAAAGGATGACCTGATAATATTGCTCATCGGACTGCTGCTTCTTGCAGGTATGATTATCACCGTCATTTTCGGTGGAGAGAAAAGCCTGCACGGGGTTGGATTTATCTATTGACGAAAAACCTGTGCAAAATATATCCCTGATCTTGGCTGGTTCAAAAACATGTAGCCAAGCCGCAATGCTTGATAGGACGAACCTCTATTCCAGTATTCTGTCTTCAACGATGATGCAGTTTTGCTATAATAAAGAAATTACAGCCACTTTTTCTTCTTGAAATACCAGATTTGAAAACTAACAACGATCGCCAACAGTAAAACAAAAACCAAGAATCCAAGCTTGCTTTCCGCTCCCGGAATGCCGCCGACATTTATACCAAGGAGGCCGGTCAGGAAACCCAGGGGTAAAAAGATGGCTGCAACTATGGAGAGGAGGTACATCTTGTTGTTCATCTGTTCGGACATCCTGTTGACCAGCTCTTCCTGGGTTACGGCGGCCCTGTCCCGCGCCTCGTCAAGGTCTTCTATATAGCGCATAAGACTATCTGAAACCTCCCTCAATCTGATCCTGTCGCTTTCATGCAACCATGGAATCTTTTCAGTCAACAAGCGTGAGAGTGCTTCCCGTTGTGGTGAAAGATAGCGTCTGAGGCTGATTGCCTGCCGGCGCTGAGCGGCAAGCTGAGTGCGCAATTGATGGCTCTCTGCTGTCAAAACCTGGTCTTCCAGGTCAGCGACTGCATCCTCAAGGTCGTCAATGACCTGTCGCATTCGCTCCATCAGCCTCCCGGTAACCTGCACCAGAAAATCACCTATCGACTCCGGGCCGCTTCCCTGCTCAAGTGCAGCCTGAATGTCCGATATGGAGAGGACTTTTCGCCTGCGCGTGCTTATAATCCGATCCTTTTCAAACCAGATCCTGACTCCCACCATATCTTCCGGGTCAGCTCCAGGATTCAGATTGACACCGCGCAGCCCAAGCAATAACCCTTCATGAAAAGGAGTGCAGCGTGGCCTGGAATCCTCTTCGGTCAGGGCATCATCGATCACTTCATCCAAACCGCTTTCTTCATAAAGCCATTTTTGGACATCTGGAAAGCTGTAATTCAGGTGCATCCAGAGAATGCCCTGCTCCGGCATCCAGGTTGCAATCTCATCCCAGGCGATCTTTCTACCGCCGCCGTTACCGTCCAGGATGTATGCAATGACAAGACCTTCATTGCTTGATTCCATCAATCGCCTCCTTTACTTGATCTTTTTCAGGCCGGCAAATGCCTCTGTGACGGGCGGATCAAAGTGGATATCAACCTGGTGGAAGGCAATGGTAATATAGGCATCTTTGAAGGCAAACCATAAAGCTTTCCGCAGATCCGACATGTATACTCTCTGCTTCCAAGGATCATCTACGTTGAGATAGACGCCGAAGATCACTGCCGAGTCACCAAAATCCTGCAGGAGAACCCTTGGTTCAGGTTCAGGCAGCCGCCAGGGTATGTTTCGGGCTGTTTCCTCCAGCACCTCGATGACTTTCTTCATGTCCGACTCGTACGCGACCCCCACATTGACACCCAGACGGAATTCATTATCCCGCATGGTATAGTTTTTGACAGTAGCTTGGGCCAATATCGAGTTGGGCATGATGAGTTCCTCTTCCCGCCATGTCCTGACAATGGTGGTCCGGATGCCCATATCAACGACTTTGACAACATTGCCTTCTATTTCCAGGATATCCCCGGGCTTTATGGTGCGCTCGACAAGCAGGATAATTCCGGACACAAAGTTTTGAACAATATTCTGCATCGCAAAACCGATGGCAATGGCGAACACGGCGCCGGCGGCAAAAAGGGCGCTGATATTGATGCCGATAGTCTGCAGGCCGATGCCAAAGCCGATAATAATTATCGAATAGTGAATCAACCGCAGGATCGCGGCGAGCGTTCCCTTCTGCTTCTCAAACCTATGCGCCAGGGATCTTTTCAGGGCCCGCTGCAGCATAAAAGAGAGGACAACGGAAAAAGAAATAACAAGAAAAAATATAACAAGAGAGATAAGGGTTACCTCGGTACCGGAGAGCGCAAAAAGAGGCTGTGAAAATAATTCTGTCAGAGTTTTTGCAAAATTATCAAAATTCAATTTCCACCTCGCAGTTAAATTTTGAGGTATAAAACAGAAGTGTTTAACAAAAAGAAAACATAATATTTCTACTCTTGTTTACATAAAAGAATCAATAAAAAACACACTATGAGCTCCTCATTGTGCCCGGTGAACGCAGTCCGGCCATATACCTGTCAGCCAAAAAGAATATCCCCCCAGCCGATTTATTTTAATCCCGCATATTCAGCCGACTATTAACGTCAAGCAAATTGTTTTTTTGTTTTTTTTCATGTAAGTATAATTACCCACCTTACGGCAAAATCATTTTTTAGTTGTAAACTGGATTTATTTAAAGGTAGAAAAACGTTTTTGAGATGTTTGATCTGCAAATTAAGGACAGCTTTTATTACATAACTTTCGAGAAAAAGAGGAGGGAAAATGAAAAGCGCATTCAAAGGTATTGTCTGGGGCCTCATCGCTGTAATGGTTGTTTCGACCAACGCCTGGAGTTTCGGACGCAAGACGGTTGTCAAGGTCGGCATCAATGCTCCGATAACCGGCGATATTCCAAAAGTTGGCGAGGGCACGAAATACGCGGCCCAGATGTGGCTGGAAGACATTAAGAAAGCTGGCGGCATCGAGGTCGGCGGTGAGAAATATCCGGTGGAACTGGTCATTGAAGACAACGAATCCAAGGCCGAATCTGCGGTCAAGGCCAACACCAAGATGATCACCGAGGATGAGGTGCTCGTCATCGTAGGCCCCCAGTCTTCCAAGCAGGCGGTACCTGCCGGTGACGTGGCAAACAACTACGAAACCCCGATGATAACTCCCTGGTCCACAAATCCCGATACAACCAAGGACCGTCCCTATGTATTCCGGGGCTGCTTTCTTGATCCCTTCCAGGGCCCGGTCCTGGCCAACTTCATCACCGAGGAATTCGGCTTCACCAAGGCCGCTGTTCTCTATGATGTTGCCAGCGACTACCCCAAGGGGCTTGCTGAATTCTTCAAGGAAGCCTGGGAAAAGATCCATGGTGCAGGTTCTGTGGTTGCCTTTGAAAGCTTCACCACCAAGGATGCCGATTTCAGCTCGCAGTTGAGCAAGATAAACAAATCAGGAGCCCAAGTGCTTTTCACACCCCAGTATTACAACGAGGTGGCCCTGATCGTACAGCAGGCCCATGAACTCGGCTGGACAGGTCCCATTGTCGGCAGCGACTCCTGGGGATCTGCAGAGACCGTAACCCTATGCGGTAAGGACTGCTACGGTTTGTTCTTCTCCACTCATTATGCTGCTGCCGGGGCCCAAGGCGCCACCAAGGAATTCATCGAGCGCTACGAGAAGAAATACGGCTACACTCCTGATGATGTTGCAGCCCTGACCTGGGATTCGCTCCGCCTTGTCCAGACTGCTATTGAAAATTCCGGCAAGATCACGGGCAAGATAAAAATTGACCGCACGGCCGTACGCGACGCCCTGGCCCAGATAAAGAACTTCAAGGGTATCACCGGCGATATGACCTTTACCGAAGAAGGAGATCCGATCAAGTGCGCTGTTATTGTACGTATCAGTGACAAGGGAGAATACGAGTTCTATAAATCCGTTTGTCCCAATTAATCCCTGATGGATCTTTTTCTTCAGAACATTGTAAACGGCCTGCAATGGGGCAGTTTCTACGCCCTTATCGCCCTGGGCTATTCCATGGTGTACAGCATCCTGATGCTGTTCAACTTTGCCCATGGCGATGTTTTCATGGTAGGCTCGTATATCGGTTTCGGCGTAGCGACAGCCCTGCTCGGGTTTGTCGCCATGACCGGCATCCCCCTGCCCGGCTGGCTGATCCTCATCCTGACCATCCTTTTTTCCATGTTTTTCACCTCATTCGTTGGGATGTTCATTGAACGGGTCGGCTACCGGCCACTGCGTGATGCGCCCCGTGCCTCTGCCGCAATTACCGGGCTCATGATCGGCATTATCCTTGAGACCGGCAACCTTGCCATTCTCGGGGCACGGAGGCTCAGCTTCCCCCAGCTTATCGAATCAACCACCTACCAGTTCGGCGGAGTATATGTGACCAACAAGAAAATACTCATTGTTGGTGTTTCCCTGGGTCTCATGTACCTTCTGCACCGTTTCATACAGAAAAGTAAATGGGGCATGGCCATGCGGGCCATGTCCTTTGATTTTCAGGTGGTGCCTCTGATGGGTGTCTCAATCAACAAGATCGCACCGCTCACCTTTGCCATCGGCTCAGCCCTGGCTTCTGCTGCAGGCATCCTTTACGGCCTGGCCTATCCTGTTCTTGATCCCTACATGGGCATCCTGCTTGGTTGGAAGGCTTTTGTCGCGGCAATCCTGGGTGGCCGTGGCTCTATTCTCGGTGCAGCCCTGGCTGGCTTTCTGCTTGGTTTCATCGAGATTTTTGTTGCCTGGATTTTCCCGTCAACCCTGCGTGACGTCATTGCCTACTCCATAATTCTACTCATCCTGACTTTCAGGCCTCACGGATTTTTCGGCCAGGCGCATTCCACCCAGCTCAGGCTGTGATTTTTTATGGCTGTGAGTAAACAGAACAGAAATGAATATCCAGAACAGCACATCACATAAGGCTAATAAAGGCATCAAGGCCTGGCTGATGGCTTTTCTTGCCCCGGTGCCACTTATCGGCTGGCTGCTGGGCATCTTCGGCGCTGTCCTGGTGGAATACTTCCTGGGTGATCTTATCTCCTATTATTTTGGTCTGCCAAAGATCCCCGTGCTCTTCGGTTTTCTCACGGTGCTCAAGAAACCGCTGCTTATTCCTGGCACAATGGGCTACATGGCCGTGGTCTATTGGCTGCCGGTTATTATCATTACGAAAATCCTGCAGAAACCTGCAAACAAGATTGCCGGATTTCTTGACCGGAAGCCGATCACCGTTGCAGCACTTGTTCATCTCGGACTTTTATACGGGGCCCTGCATCTCTGGGCCGATTTAAGCGACTACCGGCTCCTGGTTTTAAAACTCGCCATGATCGCCATCATGCTGACGCTTTCCATCAATGTCATCAACGGTTATATGGGCGAATTCTCCTGCTCCCACCCTGGATTCATGGCCCTTGGCGCCTATACGGCATCTACAATCACCCTGCTTTTTTTTGTAAATGACAAACAGTTCGGTAACGCCCTGCTGCCGGAAGCGCTTGGACCCTACTTCTTTCCTCTGGCCCTCATTGCCGGCGGTGTTGCAGCAGCTTTAGGCGCCCTGGTCATTGCCATACCTTCATTCCGCACCCGCGGGGATTACCTTGCAATCATATCGCTTGCCTTTCTATTTATCGTCAAATCCGGTATCGAAAATCTCGAATTTGTCGGCGGTCCTCGGGGCATGTCAAGTCAGCCGCATTATTCCACCCTGCCTGTGGTTTTCAGCGTCATGGTCCTGTGCATCTGGATCATCAACAATTTTGTCCGTTCCACCATGGGCAAGGCCCTTAATGCCGTACGTGACAACGAGCTCGCCGCAGAAGCCATGACCGTAAATACCCGCAAGACCAAGATCATCACCTTCATGTTCGGGGCCTTCTGGGCCGGGGTGGCCGGTGGACTTTTTGCTCATGTCCTGCGTTACGTAAACCCTGGCTCCTTCGGTATCCAGCGCTTGGCGGAGATCCTTGCCATGGTTTACTTCGGAGGCCTTAATTCGGTCATCGGCTCCATTGTCGGTGCGGTCAGCATCAACGTGTTAAGCGAATCCCTGCGGCCTCTTGAGATCTATAAGTGGATCATCATTCCCCTGCTGTTGATCGTTGTCATGCTCGTCCGCCCCACTGGCCTTATCTCCTTTACCGAGTTCAAGCCTAAAGAGCTCATGAAACCCCGGCAGAAGATTGGAGAGGAAGCGTAATATGGCACTGCTGCAGGTTGACAACATGACGCACTACTTCGGAGGCTTAAGAGCGGTGCACAAGTACAACCTTATCCTTGAACCTGGGCATATCGTGGGCCTCATCGGTCCGAACGGTGCAGGCAAGACCACGATCTTCAACCTTATCTCCGGTATTCATACCCCGACTGAGGGCAATATCGAACTCGCCGGCAAGAATCTCATTGGCCATCATCCCCATGAAATTGCCGCCTTGGGACTGGGTCGCACCTTTCAAAATCTCCTGCTCTGGCGGCACATGACCGTGCTGGAACATGTGAAAATGGCCTGCTACTCCCAGCTGGAATACGGCATCTGGGGCGCATTCTTCGGCTCCAGACGCTGCCACAACGAAGAAAAACGGATCACGGCCAAAGCCATGCATCTGCTGGAAACATTTGACATGGCCCGTTTCAGCTCTCAGCTTGCCGTAAGCCTGCCATACGGCGCCCAGCGCCGGGTGGAAATGGCCCGGGCCATGGCGACAAACCCCAAGGTTCTTTTCCTGGATGAACCAACAGCAGGCATGACCCCGGATGAACTCAACCGCATGATTTCCATTATCCGAAAAATCCATCAGGAGTTCAATGTGGCCATTTTCCTCATCGAGCATCGCTTGAAGTTTGTCATGGAATTGTGTGAAAGGATACAGACCCTGGTTTTCGGCGAAGTCATTGCCGAGGGCACTCCTGCAGAAATTAAGAACAACCCCCAGGTTATTGAGGCCTATCTTGGCAAGGAGGATATCCACTGATGCAGCTGGAAATAAAGAACCTGCATGTCTCCTATGGTAAGATCAGGGCTTTGCATGGCATTGATTTTGCCCTTGACAGGGGCGAGATTGTCTGCATCATCGGGGCAAACGGCGCGGGAAAGAGTACGACGCTGCGCGCCATATCCCGCCTCCTCCCGGCTGAAAAAAACTCGTTCATGACCTTTGAGGGCAGGGATCTCCTCCACTATCAGCCCGACAAGGTGGTCAGTGAACTGGGTATTTCGCATGTGCCGGAAGGAAGACGGTTGTTCGGCAACCTGACGGTGATGGAAAACCTGAAGCTGGCAACCTTTGCCCGCAGGGATAAGGACAGTATTGCCAGGGATGTTGAGCAGGTCTTTTCTATCTTTCCGCGCCTTATGGAACGCAAGTCCCAGATGGCCGAAACCTTAAGCGGCGGCGAACAGCAGATGCTTGCTGTGGGCCGTGCCTACATGAGCGGCCGCAAGCTGATGCTGTTAGACGAACCCTCCATGGGACTGGCACCGCTCCTTATGCTCTCAATGTTTGAGGCGCTACGGGAAATCAACAGAGAAGGCACCACAATCCTGCTCGTGGAGCAGAATGCCCGGCTTGCCCTTAAATTCGCCAAACGCGCCTACGTCCTTGAAAACGGCCGTCTGGTCCTGGAAGGCCCATCCGCAGACCTGCTCAATAATCCCGAGGTAAAAAAGGCCTATCTCGGAGGATGATATCTTTCACAAAGGGGGGACAAGACTATGGCAGCATACCTCATAGGGCATATAACGATTAAGAACGATACTCACTGGCAGACATATTTGGAGGGTGTTCGCAATTCCCTGCTTCCTTATGAAGCAGAGGTGATTTTCCGCGGCAGGCTTTTCAGGGTCCTTGCCGGTAAACATCAGCATGAAAATACGGTTGTTATAAAATTTCTCGACCAGGACACCCTGCAGAACTGGTACCAGTCAAAAAAATACCAGGACTTGATCCCCATCCGTGATAAGGGAGCTGACGTAACCATCATCTGTTACGATGCTTAACGAATGCAGTAAGTCATTTGCCCGTCCTCTCCATATCCGACCACTGCTAAACCAATTGGCGTGTATTTTGCTAAGCATTATTACATATCCATTTTTAATCCCATCAGCCGTGTATCAACGAATTACCTGATTTTCTATTGACAGGATATCCGGTACTTCATTAATAATGAGTCGAAAGGGAAGTTTGCATATTCAATCTGCTCGCATCTCCTCAAGGAGAGTAACGCTATGGAATTCAAAATTTCAAAGGTTGATTACTTTCACTCCACTGTTGCAGACCAACCAGGCGAAGCCTACAAGTTCCTATCCCAGCTGGCCGGTCTTGGCATCAACCTGCTTGCCTTTACTGCCGTTCCCGTGGGACCGAGCGTCACCCAACTGACCATTTTCCCTTTAGACGGGGCCCAACTCCGGCATGAAGCTGCAAGGATTGGTATGCATCTGGATGGCCCCCATAAGGCATTCCTCGTCCAGGGCGATGACGAACTCGGAGCCCTGGCTGAGATCCACCGCAAGATTTATGAGGCTGATGTTAATGTTTACTCAGCCAGCGGTGTTACAGACGGCCAGGGCAGTTTCGGATATATCGTCTATCTCAAGTCGAATGACTTTGAAAGAGCTGCCGCAGCGCTGGGCCTATAAGAAAAATTATTGGAAAATTTTGACCGGAAAAGAGTTGTATATTACGGAGTGGCTTCTATCTTCAACAATATAGTCTAATCTTCTACCGTTTTGCCGTATAAATTCCCACAGGGCACACTCCTTCTATTCTCCCTGGAAATAACAAGGTCCTTATAACTCGGTTTTTTCATGCGGTTTCGGGCGAGGAGTGCCTTTACAACATCCCATCCAATTGCACCGCATTCCGCCATTCTTGTCATTTCTTCCAAAGCTGTACGGTTGTCATACATAATAGGGCGATATGCGCGTGGCATGAGAAGTGCATCATAGACATCGGCAACAGCGACAATTTCAACCATGGTGTCAGTCTGTTCAATACCGCGCGGTTAACCTGACCTGTCCCTCCTTTCGTGATGGTCGCGGGCAAGTCTTGCAATAAAACTTTTGTGGTTTTTGAGGTAGTAACTCAGGAGTACATACCCGGCCACTGTATGATGTCTTAAGTATTTGTGTTCGCTTTTCGTAAGGGGAGTTCGTTTTTTAAGAATCTCCACCGGTATGCAAATTTTGCCAATATCATGGCTTGAGCCGTTGAAAGCGCAGCTGAAAGGTTCTTGCGAATCAGGCATAAGAAGTTCTGCAAAAAGTACAGAGAGAATAAAAACCATGAGCGTATGCCGGTATGTCTGAAAATCATTTTTTTTAAATAATCCATGCTCTCGAGAACAGGCAGAGGAAGTTTGACACCTTCAAGGATCTTTAAAAGTTTTTCATTTTCTCCCTGGTCAGCAAAAATAATATGATATGGGGGATAATTTATAAAAACTAATAAATCCTGCCCGATTCTTCCATAATCCATAAGGGGCAGGAATTTATAGGATGATGCAGCGTTGCTGCGGGAAAGCTCCTGGAGAATTTCTTCGGTCAACTCAATCCCTGCTGCAAGCAGTTCGATCCCATCCAGGGTTTTGACAGGAAAATCAGTTTTGATATTGGCCATAATGTTCCCCGCAAGCTCCTGATTTATGTGCCCTCTTCCTGCCTACAAAATAACGCCCGTCAAACATTTCTCTTACCAATATCATGCAAATTTCATTTGATTGACGGTGATGTGACAAGAATACAATTTTTGGTACATGGACCTCAGTCAAGAAACAGGAAGCCACGGAAAACTATCACGGTTCCGGAAACTTATTTTCCCTATAATGAATCACAAAATGGCCTGTCAACATTAATTCAGACCGGTCATACGGATACAGCACAAATAGAAAGTATAATTCCTGCCTAACAGATACATCTCCCCAGCCCTAAAAAATCTCTCCGCAAATACAGCAGATATTTTCAGGACATCACTCATTGAATTTTAAAGCTCAAAAAATCAAAGCAGAGTCATTTATGACGCTGCTTTTTACATTTAAAAAGACTGTCTGATTGGTATGTCCCAGTCAGCATAAGAAGGTTAAATGGCAATATTGGGGCAAATAAGCTGCACATCTTTCATGCACCCAATTTCCCCAGATAATCTGATAGTCAACATGTTGGCAAGACATGACACCTTGAATATCACCCAAAACAACTGCCACATTGTGGTACTTTTTCCTTGACGTCTGATTGTTTTAATTATATTATAAGAACAGTCCTCCAATATTGGGCAAGTTCTAAAAAGCTTGCCGAAGCCCTGCTTGGATAATTTGCAACCAACAGGGCTTTTTTTCTTTCACCTATCCAACTTCAGCTATTCACCTGAACTCATGTTGAGCTTGCAGAATGTCAACATTATGGCAAGAATTAATGACTTTTAAGAATATTCAATAATCAGCAAGTATAAAGAAATAGGAGGCAAACTCGTATGACGTATAAATTCAGGTTGGTTTCGATTAAATCGAAAAACCAGGAAGTAGATTTTCCTACAACCCGAAAAATAAATACTCCTTAAAATACTCCTGAAGCAGTATTGTTTTATTGATCTTAATTAGTATTGATAATATTTGTGGTAAAAGGTTTTATGCTTCATTACCTCAGCAATGATGGGTACCTAAATTTCTTATCAGGTAAAAGACTGGAGGGGCTGGTTTTGTCGCTAACCAATAAGAGATTTCCATATGGATGAACGCAATACTCCAGAGAATATTATAACTGCTCAAGATGTTTTGAGGACAGAAATCATTGTTAACCAGGCCCTTATCGACATCCTGATTGCCAAGCAGGTAATCACCGAGGAAGAGCTGGTGAACTCTATTCAAAACATAAAGCGGGACCAGCAAAAATTGCTCCATGAATCGAGTAAAATAGTTCCACTAAAACGATAAGATCATATTTAAGAAATGAGCAGAATGGGCCGCTGTTTTTCTCAAAAGTAAAAATGGTTTTTTAGTTAAGCCTACCAATGTATACGCCCAAAAGCCGGAGCTGGGATCAGAGTCTTCGTCTTCGGTTTTTTTCATTTGTGTTGTCTTGGTCTGAGAAAAAGCGTCCTGTGGAAATGGCAACTAAATAAGTGCCTGAAAATTTAACCTATTTAACAAGACATGTTGACATTTCAGACAATCCTTTTCCTAACACATTGTGGCACTTGATTTATTTATACAATAATTATTATAATTTAAAGTAAATCGTAGCATAATTATGAACCTCTGATGGGGGAGACTCCAATGAGAGAGGTTTTTCAAAAGTTGCCAATGCAAGGCCTCTGAAGGGATTATATATCCTGGAGGAGGCCTTTGTATTTTAAGCCCGGAAAAATGTTGCCCGTGCTGAAAATTATTTAACACTAACATAGTATCAAACTGCTGGCTCAGGTGCTGCCTCGCGAGGATAAAAGTTAATCATGGAGGGAAAAAAATGAAAAAGAATATGGTTGTTTTGTTCGGTTTTGTGTTTTTTGCACTTTTATTCGCAGTCGCCAGCTATGCTGCGGAAATGGCCGCGAAATGTACATTATGTGGCATGAATTTAGCTGGCAATGAGAACACTGCCTATGAAATCGTTTACATGGACGGCACAGCGGAAACCTACTGTTGTCCTCACTGCGGCCTGTATATGCACACCACGAAAAAAGATGCGGTCAAATCGGCACGGGCACGGGATTTCATCAGCGGCGAGTGGATGGATCCGGCCCAGATGACCTTCGTCTTCAAGAGCAGCGCTGTGCCGGCCTGCGCACCGAGCTGGATCGGCTTCAGTAACAAAGCTGAGGCGGAAAATTTCCAGAAGGGGTTCGGCGGCACAGTTTATTCCTTTGAAGAGTCCCTCACCGAAAGGGCTAAGATGCCAAAAGGCATGGAAATGAAGGGCAAAATGTGAAGATGGTTCTCCTTAAATGGCCTGAAGCGAAGGCGGCACCTGCCCAGCTGTAACGGCCCCAAACGCTTGGAAGGAATTAATGCTGCGCTTTAAGATTGTGGTAGTGTGTTTGTTTTCGTTGGCTTCCCTGCTGCATTTCGCTCCCGGCGTTTTGGCAGAGGACATGAGGGAGGATTGCCGCCTCTGCGGCATGTGGATCGACCAGTACTTGCATACCCGTCACGTTATGACAACAGCGGACGGGACGCAGGTGTCCTTCTGCAGCTTTACCTGTGCGGCCAAGTATCTGAAAAGTCATGTGGCCGATGCGAAACAGTTACAGGCCGCCGATTTTCTAACCGCCGAACTCGTTGATGCGGAAGATGCCTTCTATCTTTTGGGGAGCGACGCACCGCCGGTAATGAGCTACACCAGTATTGTCGCCTTTGCCAGCATTGAGGCGGCGGAAAGTTTTCAGGAGCTGCACGGTGGCAAAATTATGACCTTCGACGAATTGCTCGCTCAGCATTAGCTAAGTGCATTGAATGTCCCGTGTATATGCCTGGGTGTCTTCTCCCTTATCCCGGTAATATGAACACGATCAGTCAGTGCATTGTTCGCGGGTTATGGGGTAAGCCCCGCGTGCGCAAAATTTGCGGCCCGGAAACCTGCCGTGGCAATGGCCGCTTCTCTATTTCAAGTAACTGTCAAGAAAGGTCTGTTCCACCGAGCGGACATACTCCACCTGTTAAGCATATCAAAGGTTCCTGCCTGTCCAAATTACGTAAAATATTTGATATATCTCCAAAGAATCACACCCTATAAGTAAAAATGTTACTTTACATTTAGATTTTTTATGAGCATGCAAAAAGTCAATATGTTGTTAAGCAATGTGAAATTTACAGAATACAATATATGAATTAGATTAATTGATATGATATGATTTGTAATCCTTGCAAATTTTACAGATTATATCTCTTCGTCAATATGTGAGGTGCTTTGCTTGACAGAGGATTTTTTATTACAGAGATGGCGTACAATTCTTTTAATATGTCCATAAATTCTTCTTCCGGTGGATTATGCCATGGGCCATTCATCTCGCGACCGAGTTGATTACAAATCAGAGATCGACGACCTCTTCGCTGAACTAACAGGAGAATCTGAAGAGTTTGAGGATATCAGCATATCCAGCTCTGTTTATGAACCGGTCCAAGTGGGTCTAAAAGAAAAGAAGCTGGAAACTCTCCTGGAGAAAGCTTTTTACCCACAAAATGACACAGAAATAGCTGTTAAGGATGCTGATGGCAATTCTCTGATCATTCCAATTGAAGATCTCCACTTTCTTGCTTTTGTCAACAGACCTTTACAAATCGACAATTTGAATACCAATAATTTCACTGAAGTGATCGAAACATTCTGCGGAACTTCATTTAAGATACATGTCCCCAATGGCCAGAATTCCGATGTTGGTTTTTTCGGTATAACAACAAACCCAGCGGACCGATATAAATATATATTTTTCAACTTAGACAATATCAGAATCCGTTATCAGCAAAGACCCATAGGCGAAATTATTGTTGAAAAACGTTTAATGTCTCAAGACCTTCTTCAGAATGTCCTTTCCAAACAGGATCGACTTCGAAATCTCCGCCTGGGTGAAATTATTGCAAAGAAGGCAAATCTTCTGCCAGATAAAATTGAAACAACCCTGCAACAAGCCTGGCGCGAAGAAACTGAGAATAACAAAATGCGCTCCGGTGATATTTTAATTGAGGCCGGATTGGTCTCCCCTCAGGTAGTAGATCAGTCGCTGGATATTCAAAAGAAAATATGTCACATGAAGGTTGGAAAACTGCTTGTTGAAATGGGTTATATTGATGAATACCAGAGATATGAGGTGCTGGCAGAGAAATTCAGAAAGAGGTTTGTAGATCTTGAAAGGATTTCTTTTGCCGAGGAGGCATTGGTCCACCTGTCACATGACCTTGTAAAGAAACTTAAGGTTATCCCAATACATTTTCAGAACGATCGTTTAATAGTAGCCACATCTTTTCCAGATAAAGCTGAACTCAGTGATATTCTGCGCGAGAAACTTTCCTGCCCTTTCGAACTGGTAGTTTCTCCATACAATCAAATAGTTAAAATTATGGTAAACTATTTTTCCTTGGAAATATTTGATCCTCCTCAAAGCACTTGGGACTGATCACTCCCAAAACGAAGAGACTCTTCTCCGACTGAATTAACAAGCAAAAAAAGTCCACATTTCTTCCAGGCACCTGGACAAAATGGATTGAATTTCCTGTCAAGATATCTACTGCACACCTGATCATATAAGGCCAGGGCCTGGATCTGAATTCCCCCCTCTGGCTTCGTGTATTTGGTATAGTAAAGCTGAAACGTGAGATTTCCAGCGGGCCTGGCAACTTTCAAAAAAGCTTACAAAAAGTTTTTATTGAGGCAATTTATACGGATTTTTCCAATATTATAGTTGGAATGAATTTTATGGTTTTCTTATTGCTGCAGCTGAAGTTTTTTCTTCAGCTGGTTATGGCAAACCGGTTTCCAGATAGCAGCCGCTTTCGCTATTAATTCCGGCCTGTCTGATAATTGGTTCATATCTTGCTTTAAAGCCGCAATGGCTATCAAGATACATAGGATGTTCCAACGGCCTAATAACTCTGATTTTTTGATAGGCTTCCTGCCTGCCAATTTCACAGAGTCTTTTTAGAATATATGTTCTCGGATCCATGCGCAGCTTATGAGCTAGACGAGCGAAATCCCTGCTTCTTTTCTTGTTGCGTTGTTGAATGCGTTGTCCTTGGATGGTTATGACAATTATTTCTTTATGAAGCGTATCGAGAAAAAAGCTCACCTTGGCAATATAACTTAAGTCCGTTCCATGAGGTTGTTGTTCAGTAGACTTCGCCAGATAACAACAGATCCCGGAAGTGTCTTCTGCGGCCCCCTCTTCCATTAACATTTTCATGTCCTGTTCCATGTAAACCGCACCACCATATTCTCTCATAAATTGAGCACGGATGGCCAGCGTTTCATGAATTACCCTGCCGTTTTCCTCCAATTGCTTCACAACCTCACCAATTGCTGATTTTCCGAGGCCGTGCAATAGAAAATAGGGATATGGGAAACAGGCATAGTCCCCGTCAGCAATCGGCTCTGCGTAAGTTTGTAACGCTTTTGCGATAGCCCGTGCAAAAGTTTTAATCGAGGTTTGGTCATGCAAACCTCGATAGACGCGATCAAGCAAAATCATTACCAAGCCGATATGGTCGCTGAAGCACAATCCCCTAATGACTCTGACAACCTGCGCAGAACTACCGACTGAAGTAAGTGGGCTACTGTTTTGTTTAACAACTTGATAGAGAGAAGAATCAAATCTTTGCTCATCAAACGATTCGGAATTGTGTAGATATTCTTCGATACGGTGAGAAAAGGCCTTTTGTCTTATCTTGGTCATGCTTCCCGCACAAAAAGACAGTTGTTGTTGAGTTCCATGCTGTTTAAGGTGGCAATTGCTCGCTTGCCCTCCTCTCGGACCAAAATTTCACCATAGCCCATATTTTTTGACTGCCTGGCAAATTGATCGAAAATGATTTGAACGGTGAGCACTTTACCGAAAGGAGTAAATATGTGGATTAGTTCAGCCTCGGTAATGGTGCAAACTACATTGCCTCTATGTATCTTCACCGACTGCTCCTCCATGGCGTGTACGAAGCTAATAACTAAACGAATGCGATTGAAAATAACCGCAACACACTCACAAATAGATATTGATAAGATCAAATTTCACTATATTCAGACACATTATAATGACAATCTAAATTAATTTCCCCATGCACATCTCTTTTGATACCGGTTGTTTGGCAAATCCGGGATGTCCCTCTCCAGCGTATAATCTTATTGGAATTTTGCCCAGAAAATTAAGATGTCCAGTGGTTAAAAGTAACTGGTGAAAGGTATTATAGTCAGCATTTTTGCTGGAACTATTTGCCTGACTGAGTCTTTCAGTTACTCAATAGTTTTGGGATGCTTTGCAGCGGTGCGATTTTTTAATAATAACGGCAGGGATAATGTCACAACCGACCCCTTTCCCATCTCGCTTTGAAACGCTACGGTCCCGTTCAGAGTCTCCATTATTTTTTTGGTGATTGAAAGACCCAGGCCTATACCCTGTTCCGTGACCTTTGTGGTAAAGAACGGCTCAAAGATCATTTCAGTCTGCTCCTCCGATATTCCTGCACCTGTATCCTGGATTTTAATATGAACATGAGCACCTTCCACTCCCTCTTCTTTTTCTGTCGCGATTGTCAGTGCGCCACCATCCGGCATAGAGTCAACTGCATTTAAAATTATATTTTCCAGGGCTTCAATAATCAGGTCCTTGTCAAAATAAAACCTTGGTATATCTTCAATAAGTTTCTCTATTACGATCGATCTTTTTCTGCACAGGTCCTCATTCATCATCAAAACCCTTTCTATGACTTCGCTAAGATCATTTTTCTCAAATTTTGGGGTTGCTTCCCTGGAAAAACTCAGGATGTTTTTCAGGATTTTTTCAAGTCGGGTTGTCTCGGCAATAATGATACCTGCATATTCCTTCTCTTTTGCATCTACTGGAATGGTCTTGTCGAGCCTCCTGGCAAAACCTCCCACCGAGGTCAGGGGATTACGTATCTCATGGGCGATATTGGCGGTAAAGCGCCCCAGGGCTGCCAGCTTTTCTGCCTGGGCCAATTGCCGCTGCAAATTTTTTTTCTCCTGTTCTGTCCTGTCACGCTCTATAATGGTCGCCAGCGTGCTGGTTACAGAAGTCAGGAAGTCTTCCTCGCGACTGCTGCGTTTGTGCCCTTTCTTGAGGTAAACATTGAGAAGGCCGTAGAGTTTTTTCCCTGATACAATAGGGACGCAGTAGTGACCGTGTGGAAACATTTCCTCATTATGGATCTCGTGAATGCCATCCATATCCTCAGCATACATGAGCTTCGACATAGCTGCAGCCTTGCCGCATAAGCAGTGCCCAAGCGGTATTTCAGTACAGGGCAACGGATCCGCTTTTGTAAAACCATTCTGCGCCTTTAAGATAAGAACCCCAGCATCAGAATCCTTTAAGAAAATGGCACCTCTTGATTGCAGGGATAAATTCGGGACATTGAGGATCAGGTCAAGGATGCGATCAAACTGTTCATCCAGCGACAACGGCTCCAATGAGATCTTGAGCATGGAATTTGTCACTTTCTGGATGTAATAGTTCAGCTCAATTTGTTCCTCTACCTCCTTGCGTTTGGTTATATCCCTGACAGCGGCCGCAACAAGTTGCTCTTCATCTGTCTGCAAGGGACTTAGGCTGATATCTGCAGGAAACTCTTCCCCGTCTTTTTTCTTAGCGTAAATCTCGAAATGGGATCCCATGGGACGCACCTTGGGATTATCAAAAAACTTTTTAACCATCCGTTTATGATTTTTCTTATAGCGGTCCGGCACTAGGACTTCGAGGGTCTTACCGATGATCTCCTTCTGGTTGTAGCCAAAAACCTTCTCAAACTGTGCATTCACCAGAACAATTTTCCCCTGTGTATTCGCAAAAAGCATGGCATCCGGGGAGGAATCAAGGACCTTTTCATACTTCTCCCTTGCCTTTTCAAATTCAACCCGGCAATTGTCCAGTTCCTGAACTCTCTTCCTGGTTTCTTCAAGCTCCCGGAAGAGTTCTGCTTTTGTCATAACCATGTTTTTCATTTAATCACCCGCTCCCATGTATACTGTTACTCCATTTCATAGAGTGTATCATCATGTATCAACGGCTTTGACCTGGACCCTTTCCTGGCCTGCCTGAACTCAAAAGGCAGTGTTTCATCTCCTGCAAAAACATCTCCCATTTCCTTTTCGATCTGATCCGGGTCCTCCCCTGCTTCAAGGCGTGATAGAGCTTTTTCCATGTTTTCGTTAAGAGTTAACCCTGTTTTTTCCGAAAACCTGCGCATCAATTGAGCCATGGCCTTGGGATCTTCCTCGTTCATTTTCTCTGCCTCCTGGGCCAGCTCACCCAGAGCCATCTCCATCCGCGACTCATCAAAACCCGGGGGCAACTCCTCGTCACCCAGATCCTTTGCCCTGCCGACAGTGGCAAAGGTAGACAGCATTTTTTTCAATATCCTGCCGCATTTCGGGCAGTCAGGGACTTTGCCCGTATTGATGCGCCGTGAAAAGAAATTGAAAATCGTATTGCACTCCCTGCAGAAAAACTCGTATATCGGCATTAGTTCCTGACCCTCAATAATGAAAAATATTTTGTTGCTTTTATGCTTTTAGTATTCCTTGAATTCTTGACCGCTCTAACCCTGTTTTTCACTCCAGATGCAGCCTGCTCAGATACCCCATTTCCCTGACCTTGCGCAACATCCAGCTGAAATAGAGGGCTCCGAGAAAAAGATAAATCAGATTCAAGCCAAAGGAAACACCAAGGATGGATATATCTGTAACCCCGGTTGCCAGCACTTGCCGCATGCCCTCAAAAACATAGGTGGAGGGGAGAAGATAGGCAATTTTCTGCAGCCAGGTGGGCAGGACGGAAACAGGATAAAAAACTGCTGAAACGGGTTGAATGAGAAAAGGTACTCCCCAGATCAGGGCCTCTGCCGCACGACCATAGCGGAATATTAGTGCCATTGTAAAAAGCCCCACTGCCCAACCAAACAAGAGGAGGTTACCTAGAAAGAGAACCAGCCCGGGTCCTGCCGTCAATAGATTGAATCTATAAAAGAAGAAGGCCAGGAGACCAAGGACGATGGTGGTCACCACCGACTTAATTATGCCGACGATACAGATGGCGGTCAGCAGTTCAGCGATGCTGATCGGGCTGATGAATATGTTGATGATGTTCTTGACCCAGAATTCTTCAGTTATCGCCAGGGTAATGCCCTGCTGCGATCGGTAGAGCACATCCCATAGGATGACACTGCCGAGCAGGAAGAGGACAGTTTTTGGCAGGGCCAACTCCTTCAGGTAATGGGTCACAAAACCCCAGACAATGAGATTCATTACCGGCCAGAAGAAAATCTCCATAACCCGGGCCACGCTGCGCCGATGCAGGAAAAAATACCGCATGACAATGGCGCTTATTCTGAGCCACATGGTTCGTCCCCCTGACCGGTGATTGTTTCATACAGGTGACCGTTCCGGGCTATGGCAATAAACAGGTCCTCCAGTGAGCTCCTGTTTGACCGCTTTATGATCTCTGCAGGAGGACCCTGCATGACAATCCTCCCCTTTGCCAGGAATATGACCCGGTCACACATCTGCTCAACCTCCTGCATATTGTGCGAAGTGTAGATCATGGTCAGGCCGCGCTGCCTCTGGAGATCGTGCAGCCGATCCCTTACCTTTGCGGCAATATCGGGATCAAGGCTTGCGGTCGGTTCATCAAGGAAGAGGATTTCAGGGTCATTCAGAAAGGCCTTGCACAGGTTCAGGCGGGTCAGCTGACCTGAAGACAGGCTGCCGGTGAGCTGACCGGCGGTCTCCGCTATTTCGAAGAGTTCCAGGAGGGTGTCAATTTTCCCCCGGGCAGATTTGAGGCCGTACAGCCGCGCAAAGACAATAAGATTTTCAATGACTGTCAGGTTTGAAGGCAGGGAAGTATATGCGGAGGAGAAATTTACCTGCGCCAGTATCCTGCGGCGATGGCGGCCAATATCAAGTCCCAGGATACGAATGGAACCGCTGGTTGGTGTGATCAGGCCCAGCATGCAATGAATGGCAGTTGTCTTGCCGGCCCCGTTCGGTCCCAGGAGGCCAAGAATGTCTCCACGGCAGACTCTGAAGGAAAGGGAATCAAGAGCGGTAAGCTTGCCGAAACGTTTGGTCAGTTTGCTTACTTCGGTTATGGGGTCATGTGTGTTTACAGCCTTCTGTTGCATGATAATCGGCTTCTGAGTGTCCAGGGCATTTTAATAACATTTCAGGGGGGGGGGGAGGCTGCAAAATGACTTTTGCTTTCCCCCGAAATCTCTGTTCACAACTATACCCCATAGGGCTGTTGCTATTCCACATTTCAATTCTGTCCCGGTGGAAAAATTGCTGCTGCCAAACCGTAGAGCACAAGAGCCGTTATTACGACTGCGGTAAAACCGAAATGAATGGCCAGCAGCGTGGCAAGAACAGCAGCTATAACCGAGGCGCAGCCGTTCACGGCCCAGGCCCAGGGGATCAGGTCCGGAGCAGCAGCGCCAACCCCTGTCAAGGCCAGGGGGAAGGGCATTCCCATGCAAAAGGCAAGAGGGCCTAGCATAACAACTGCCACTACTATCTTGACGGCCCCTGGCAGCCGGATGAGTTCAGTAAACAAGAGATCTGCCGCAACCAGGTCAACTGTTCCAAGGATCAGAAGAATTGCAGCAGGCCATGCCACATGGAAACGTTTGGCCTGAGCAAACTGGCTCCCCATCCCGGCAAATACAAGGAAAACTGCCAGGACGACTGCTGCAGCATAAAGTGGATGCCCGAGGTAGAGAATGAATTTCTGGATAAAGGCAATTTCCAGAAAAAGAAAAGCAAGACCGATGGCAAAGAAATATGCAACAACCCGGTACCGGTCCCAGGTTGTTTTTCCTTCAGGCATAGAAGGCCTGGCAATAATGGGTAAAAGGACCAGGACCATGCTGGCAGCCATGGCCTGGAGCAGGGTGAGCACAAGGATCAGGTAGCCGGATTCGAGAAGCACCATGCCTCCCTGGCCTTTCAGCCCCATTATCTCCGGCAGGGTCTGCCATTTGAAAAAATTGGAAAAATAAGGTCTGTCATCTGTGGTCGGATTTATATTGAACTTATACCTTTCGACAAACCGTTCGAAATCTTTTCCCAGCAGACTGACAGCACCTTCGTGGAAATAGGGCTGCGGCAGAATATTAAACCGGTTGGCTTCCACGTCCTGCATGCCGGGATAGAAGACAAGATCAAAGAGTCTTTCCCGGCAAAACTTTTTGAGGACATCAATCTCAGCAGCACTGAAAGCTGATCTCTTTACAAGCAGTGAAGCCGACTGCCAGCTCCGGATCATGATAAGATAGTTCGCCGGGGCATGGATGCCAATACCTCTGAGGGCACGCACAGCTGTTGCAAAAAGTTTCAGGGAGTCTCGCGGCGGCAGTCTCACCCAGCGGCTCATGCTTAAATATCCTGCAGGTTTCAGGTGGTTAAAATATTCCTGCAATGCTTCCACCGTATAGAGGTAATTCTCATTCAAAGCATAAAGCCCGGCTGCAGAACTGCTGAATGAATCGAGGATCGGGATCTGGATAAGATCGAATTTTTCAGAACTGCCCGACACAAAACTTCGCGCCTCACTGGTGTGCATATCCACATTTTCCCGGTCAAAAAGGTTGCCGGAAAACCCCGCCCTGTCCCTTACCAGATCAACTACCTGGGGATTTAGCTCTACGGCCGTAATTTCCGCAGTATTAAAATAAAGGGCCTGTAGAATATCAGACCCGGCACCGGCACCAAGAAGCAAAACATGCTGGGGCTGATTCAGATGATACGGCAGAGCTGAGGTGAGCTTGTCAAAATACCCGATCCGCGAGATATCGTCCGGAAAACGGGTTATGACGCTCATGGCATCGCCATCCATGAATATCCCCAGCTGTTCAGGAGGCTCAAGCTCGGCAGTGAGACTCAGACCCGGCGCATACCTGAGAGGGACAAGGCTGCTCTCAACAACTGACAACAGGGCCAGCGGGCTTGACCGCTCCTCTATGATCTTGCTGCCACTGATGCGCATCTGCTGGCTTAAACCCTTGTAGGGGGAAATCGCAAGCTGTGTCAACGCTGAGGGCAACAGAAAAATAAATGCTGCAGCACCAATAAATAAGAGGGCCAACCAGCGTGGCTTCAGGCATAGTTCAAGCCATGCCACAGCCCCAACTGTCAAGATCATACTGCCAAGGAGAAGGAGCAGCCTCTGCGGGAAGAGGAAGAAGAGCAACCCTATGACACAAATACTGCCAAGCCCTGCCCCGAAAAGATCAGCAGCATATATCGCCGAGATCCTCTGCCGAAAGTTGGAAAAGGTAAGGGCAATGCAGTTGGCGGCGAAAAAAAACGGCAGCGCCAGGAGCAGATAGAGCGCAAAGAGTTTCAGCCAGTGCCTGTTGTCCCAGAATATCTCGTCAGGATTAAAGAGCAGATACTGACCACCGAGAAAGCAGGCGACGGCGGTTATTCCCATAAGGGTTATGTTGATGATGAGAGTCAGGGAATAACGGCGCAAAAGGTGCTGCTTGAAAAAGGCCAGGAAAGTCCCGCTGGCACCATATCCCAGCAGGGCGAGGCTGATGACCATGTAGGCGAAATGATGATACTGGACAATTGAAAAAAGGCGCATCAGGAGAATCTCGTAAGAGAGCGCCATCGCTGACACAAGCAATATCGTCAAGCGGGGTGGAGAAACATCATGCACGCTGTTGCATTCTGTTCTTTCCATAGGTGGATGTTTCTCCAGTTAATATATCTGCGCCGGTCGGTTAAACCCCCAGAACAACATACAGGAAAAGACGAATCACGAAATAAATGGCTATCCCTATTTAATGATCCCCGGTGAGTGGCACGAAACGTACCGGCAGTATCTGCCTGGTTGTTATGGCGCCCGTTGTGTCCTTCGTAACGAGCACCAGGTGCTGCACGAGGAACCTGCTGCCCACCGGTATCACCATTACGCCTCCCGGCTTCAATTGCCGGATGAGCGGGGGCGGGACATGGCCGGACGCAGCCGTAACCAGAATGGCATCAAAAGGGGCATTTTCCTGCCAGCCATAATAACCATCTCCGTGTCGTGTTTTCACCCGGTCGTATCCCAGGGCCGCCAGACGTTTCGCGGCTTCTCCTGCCAGGGCGTCAATAATCTCGATGGTGTATACTTCAGCCCCCATTTCAGACAGCACTGCCGCCTGATAACCAGAACCCGTACCTATCTCAAGCACCTTGTCTCCGGGATCCACATTGACGAGGTCGGTCATCAAGGCCACAATATACGGTTGGGAAATTGTCTGTCCGTGGCCAATAGGTAAAGGCTGGTTTGCGTATGCCCATGCCAGCTGGGAATCCGGCACGAACCTGTGCCTTTCAATACTACCCATGACGCTCATGACACGCTGATTAAGGCTCTTCCTGCTGATATATGAACTGGTCGCCCGGACATCTGCCTCGATGGCCCTGACCATTTCACGGCGTTGTTCTGCATACTCGTCACTACCCATGGCAGGGCTGCCAAGTTTAAGCAGCAATAACCAGACACAGAAAAAAATAAAGAAATTTCGGGTAAAAAGACAGGCCAAAATTTTCTTCCCCTCGCCTTTTTAATCAGTCTTAATTAGTATATTATAACCCGAAAACCTTTTCCTGCCAGAGTTATGTCAGAAAACAGGCCTGACAAACCGGCATAAACTCTTCAGCGCACAGATCTGCATGTCCCTTTTTCTTCTAAGCTTTTTACTCATTTACGGCGGTTTACACCTTTATTTCTTTATGAGATTGAGGGCAGCCCTTACCTTGCCTGGCTGGGTGCTGCTTTTTCTTGCGCTTTTCCTGGTAATCATGGTAGCTGCACCGATCCTTGTCCGGCTCTCGGAACGCAGCGGCTACAGCAAGCTGGCGGTGTTTCTTGCTTACTTCGGTTATACCTGGATGGGAATAATCTTTCTTTTCGCGGCAGCGGCCCTGGCGGTGGACTTCTACCGGATATTCGCCTGGGGTTTAAACCTTCTTCTGCACAAGAAACTCCTGTTCCAGCTCAGCCCGAAAACGGTCTTCTATATTCCCCTGGTTTTTTCCCTGCTGGTCTCGATAGTAGGTGCTTTTGAAGCCTGGGATATACAACTTGAAAAAGTTACCCTTGTAAGCCAAAAGATCCCTGCAGCCATGAGCGGATTAAGGATTGTCCAGATTTCCGATGTTCATCTGGGACTCATTGTCCGGCATAAACGTCTGGAAAAAATCCTTGCTACGGTGGAAAAGGCAAAACCTGACATCCTGGTCTCTACCGGAGATCTTGTGGATGGCCAGATAAACGATTTGACTGGACTGGCAGAGATGTTGCAGAAAATTAAGCCACGCTATGGCAAATACGCAGTTACCGGTAACCACGAATTTTACGCCGGTTTGCAGGAAGCCCTGACCTTCACCGAAAGAGCAGGATTTACCGTCTTAAGAAATAAAAGCCTGCCTGTTGCTGATTTATTTAACATCGCCGGTGTGGATGACAGAACAAGGATATATTCCGACAAATTACCGGAAACATCAGAATCGGACATGCTGCCCTCGCTGGATAATAAAAAGTTTACGCTCCTGCTCAAGCACCGTCCCGAAGTGGACAAGGCAAGCCTGGGATTTTTTGACCTGCAGCTTTCCGGCCATACCCATAAGGGACAGATTTTCCCTTTTAACATTATCACCCTGCTTTATTTCCCTATTCATTGGGGTTGCCTGAACCCTGTGGACCACTGTTTCCTTTATGTCAGCAGGGGAAGCGGCACCTGGGGGCCGCCCATCCGTTTCCTATCACCCCCCGAGGTGACGCTGATCGAACTTATTTCTGCAAATTCGAATAAGTAAATATTGGGTTGCCAGACTTTTTGAGAATTATTATCGTCAGTTATTTAATCAAATTGTTTATTCATTTGTTTTTTTGTCATATCACGCTGCTGAGCATCTCAGGATGCTAACTAACAGCTGTTTTGTATGTTGATATCCCGCTTTTGCGGAACCAGGTGATTGCCTGTTTTTTCAGGAATTCATTTTTTAGCAAGCCGAAACAAACAATTTTAAGATAGTTTTTTTTATTTTTATGCGGAGCAAAGAGTAACCTAATAAAAAAGGAGGGAACCATGAGTACTACGGAACAAAACCTGGCTGAGGCGTTTGCTGGGGAATCACAGGCCAACAGGAAATATCTTGCCTTTGCCAAACAGGCTGAAAGGGACGGCTACGCCCAGGCTGCTAAACTGTTCAGGGCTGCGGCGGCAGCGGAGACTGTTCATGCCCATGCACACCTGCGGGCGTTGGGAGGCATTCGCAGCACCAAGGAGAACCTGGCCGAGGCCCTGGCAGGTGAGACCCATGAATTCAAAAACATGTACCCCGATATGATCAAGACCGCAGAGGATGAAGGCCACAAGTCTGCGGCAAGGTCCTTCAAATATGCCAATGAGGTCGAACAAGAGCATGCAGCACTCTATCAGAAGGCCCTGGATAATCTCAACAACATGGAAGAATGCGACTATTACATCTGCTCGGTATGCGGCCACACCCACGAAAAGGAAGCGCCGGAGAAATGCCCGGTCTGCGGCGCCAACGCCAATGCCTTTTTCAAGGCCGACTGAACACCTTCTCTTATTCTAATTGCGAAGCCACCGGCCAAAGATGAAAGCCCTTTCCCCGCTTGAAACCGACGCCGGTGGCTCCTTTGTTTAAATACAGGGCCCAAGCCCAGTCCGGTTCAAAAAAACTGCTGGTTGACGACCAGTAGACATCGCTGACATTTTCAAAGGGATGGCCACCTGGCAGAGCAGGTGTATGCCTGGCGCAGTCAACCAGCGACTCCAGTTCATTGATGGTTGGCAGCCGCCATCGCGTGGATTTCCCCAGTAAGGGCAGATCAAGTCTTTTTATATAGTGCAGGCTTTCCTCCCAGCTCATTGTTCCAGGGCTCACATCCGCATTCTTCAACCAAAAAAGCCCCGTGAGCCTGTCGTGCACTGCTTCCTGCCTGACAATAAACCGCGGGTCGGGCCAGTCCAGGCCCCTCTGCAGCTCCCCATCCTGGCCGGTTCCCGGGCATAAAATCTCATTACCCACTGAATCATAACATGTCCTTTGCCCGGTTTTTGATAAGATCCCTTTACCATGGCCACATACTGGCCAGAAAAGATAATACTGGTCTTTGCGGCCGTAGAACATGCGGGCACCCTCCATATGCACATACCAGGCATAGCCAGAATGAATTGCAGCCGAGGTTGATGTCCAGTACCAGCCCAGAAAAACATTTTCAAAGGGATGTCCAGCAGGCAAGGCGGGCTTGCGCGTGTCAAATGCCAAGAGACTTCTGAGTTCCCTGCGGTTCGGCAGACACCAGTCTGTATGCCCGGCCATTTTTTCCTCGTTCATCCGGGATATATAATCGAGCGCTTCCTGCCAGGTTACGGGGAACTTTGCAGGATTAGCATTTCTGAGCCATAGCAAGCCTGTGAGTTGATCCAGCACCAGTTCATCAGCAACAACAAATCGCTCCTGCGGCCATGGAGTGCCGGACTGGAACTCACCATCCTGTCCTGAATCTTCACAGGGAACAACTTTACCATCGATGTCGTAACAGCCTGTCTGTCCTGTCCAAACGTAACCGGGCATAGTTTTGGAGGGGTCAAGGGTGCGGGAGGTCAAGGGTTCAAGGGTCCAAGGGGTTGAGAGGGTTAATTATTGAGAGACGAAAGCGCCTATTTTTAAATCAGAGGGTTGTTTCATTTTACTAAATTTTTTACATTTTTAATTTTTCCCTTGAAACCTCGAAACCTTTCTTCTCCCTTTCCTTTTCACTTTATCTCACATGAAACACTCGTAGCTTCAGGCACTTTTCTTCAACTCCTGATAAAATGGACACTTGGTGCATTCTTCGATTTTTTCCGCATAAATGCCGGAGATACCATGTTCACAGAGTGTACCTGCCACTCCATAACATATTCTGCCAAAGTATGGATAGGCGGGGCAGCGCCTGGTAGTATCCTTTTCTATGTTGCAGCCGATAAATTCCCAGCAGTTTTTTTTCACATCTTCTGTTTCGCTCTGATAAGGAAAGAAAAGTTTAAACATGCTGCCTTGGCCAGGTCCGGATTCAACCCTGATAAACCCACGGTGCTCTTCCATGATCTTATGAACAATTGGCAGACCGAGCCCAGTTCCAACCCCGGTTTTCTTCGTTGAATGAAAGGGTTCAAAGATATATTCCATGGAATCTCGCGGTATGCCCACACCGGTGTCCCTGATGGCAACAGTCAGCCATGTAATGGAGTGTTCCTCCTCCACGCCGGTAGTGACAGAGAGGGTGCCCCCATTGGGCATGGCTTCAACAGAATTGGTTATTATATTGCCGACCGCCTGCTTGACGTGATCAGGATTCAAGTATATGTGCGGCAGTTTTTCATCATAGTCTTCTATCAGCTTAATTCTTTTCTCCTGGCAGGTGTCACAGAAAAAGGGGACAGCCTCTGCCACCCAAATGTTCAGGTCATGTTTAGCCAAATGATTTTTCCCCTTCTCCGAATATGTCAGGACATCCCTGAGTATGCTTTCAAGCCTGTTTGTCTCCGATACTATCAGGTCACTATATTCTTTCTCCCTGCTACCTTCCGGCAAGCGCTTTTCGAGGCGGCGGGCAATGCCCCCAAGGGCGGTCAGAGGATTTCTGATCTCATGCGCCACATCTGCCGTGAAACGGCCAAGGGCTGAAAGCTTTTCCTGTTCGATCAGCTTTTCCTGCATACGGGTAAGGCTGTCCAAGGATTTCTCAAGTTCAATGTTCAGCCGTCCTATTTCATCAGTTTTCCTGCGGAGATTCTGCGAAAGCAGTCCCAGCGGAATAGCTATGGGGAAAAGAAAGACCATGCGTAATCCTAGATCGGTCCAATGTATCTGGCCCCATATGGCATGGATGTTGAGGTAATAGAGGACACAGGAGATTATAGCGACAAAGACTCCGAAGCCTACGCCGAAGTAAAAGGAATGCAGAGCCGTTAGCATGTAGTATCCGAGAAAAAAGCTATTCGTGAAATCGGGCTGCAGGTTTACAAGTGTAAAAACGAACAACAGATCAAGCACGAGTGAGAATATATAGATTGTGGTCAGCCGGGCCAGACTGCTCAGGATAAAAAGATAGAGGAGAATGCTGTAAGCGGAAAAAGCGATGAGGGCCTTAATGAGTTTCGTGCTTTCATCCGGAGAAAGCGGCGCCAGGCTCAGCCAGGCTACACCGCCAAGTATCGTTGCTAACCGGAGAATGAAGAAACTGATGTCTCCTATGGAAATTCTTTTAAAAAGCGGTGCCCATGGTTTTTTCATGGCCGGCAAATTATCATGAAATTCTTTTTAATACTATTTAAAGTTATTCCAATAACAACTCAGCCTGAATAAAAAATCTGCAGGAAAAAATAAACGCACACACATTTATTCAGGCTTCAACATGATTGGAGAGCGCACGATGACATCACTATCCTATGATTACAGCAAACTAGACCAGCCGAAAGTGCTGAAGACAATATTTCATCCCCGCCGTGAATCGTACCCTGCCGCACCCCCGCCAAATTCGGTGGACATGGAATTTCCCGTTGAAGAAGGTATCCTGCTTCATGGAAGATTTTATCTTACCTCCAACGAAGAGCCAAACATCCTGTTCTTCCATGGCAACGGCGAAATAGTCAGTGATTACGATGAAATTGGGCCTTATTACACGAAATACGGCATGAATTTTCTTGCTGTGGATTACCGGGGATACGGCAGGAGCAACGGCACTCCCTCAATAACGGCAATGCTGGAAGATGCCCACTTTATACTTGATGCTGCAAAGAAATGGCTCTCTGCAGCAGAACACACAGGTCCGCTGCTCATTATGGGGCGCTCACTTGGATCTGCTGCTGCACTCGAACTGGCCGCAAACCATTCGGAAGATATCGCCGGGTTGATTATTGAAAGCGGCTTTGCCACAACCCTGCCCCTGCTCATGACCCTTGGGGTTGATGTGGCAGACCTGGGAATTACCGAGGAGGACGGTTTTCGCAATGTGCGGAAAATCTCGACTTTTACTAAACCGACCCTGCTCATCCACGGCCAGTATGACGAAATTATCCCGCTCAACTCAGCTGCCATTCTCCAGTCCCAGTCTCCGGCCAGGTCAAAAGAGCTCCAGGTGGTTCCAGGTGCTTCACACAACACCATTATAACCAAGGCAGGCGAGCTTTATTTCTCGGTCATCAAGCGGTTCTGCAACAAAATAAGCGGCATCAGGGCACCCAGGAGAAAAAAAATACACTAAGCGCACTATCATGTCGAAAGATCTTTTTGATAAAGCCGCAAGCCTCCTGAAACAGGCAAAGAATGGCGTGGTATTTACCGGTGCCGGGGTGAGCACTGAAAGCGGCATTCCCGACTTCAGGGGAAAAGATGGGTTGTGGTCCCGCTACGATCCCATTGAATATGGGACACTGGGATCATTCCTGACCGATCCGGAAAAGGTCTGGCGCATGCTTGCCACCCTGCTTCAGGTTGTAAATGCACAGCCTAACGAAGGCCACAGAGGATTGGCCGCATTAGAACAAATGGGGCTTCTGAACGGCATCATCACCCAGAATATTGATGGTCTGCATCAAAAGGGAGGCAGCAGGAATGTAGTTGAGTTCCATGGTTCGCTTGACACCTTTTCCTGCCTGTCATGCGGTGAGAAATATGGGCTTGCCTCTGTTAAGGAAAATTCTCTGCCGCCGCATTGCGCTTTGTGCCATGCTATCCTCAAGCCCGACATTGTCTTTTTCGACGAACGCATCCCGGAAAGGGTCCTGGCCCAGGCAGAGCAGCTGCTGGCATCTGCAGACCTGCTGCTTGTTGCAGGCACATCCTGCCAGGTACAGCCTGCAGCACGTATACCTTTTATCATTTTCAACAAGGGCGGAAAGGTTATCGAGATCAATAAGGAGCCTGCGCTTGGGCACATTGGCGCAGTTACGCTGAAAGGAGGCTTTTCAGTGGTGATAAGGGAGCTGGTTAAGCGATTGGCTTGAGGCCATGCTGAAGGTACAATACCACCCGTGTTGAAGCCGCTCCCTGTTTCTATGCAGAAACACCTTTTTCGCTTAAGATAACTATTCTGTCAATATCCTTCAGAAAGTTCTTTTTGACCATTTGCGGCAAAGGAGAAAGAAACTGGACACCCATTCCCGGTTTCTGATAGGTGCTTTTTTCCCTGTTCCAGACAACGAGTGCAGCAATCTCAACTTCATGGCTGCCCTCAGCAGGAAAAATCAGATTCACGTGAGTGCCCACCGGAGCCGGAGACTTTGTATTGATGAACATGCCATCCATGGAAATATCCCTGCTGCAGGAAATCATGTAATCACCGGCATGGATGAAATCTACTCTGAAATCAACAGGGAAACGCTGGATAATTCGTCGGTCGCTTGTCGCCATCTTGTTTCACCGATTGTCAAAGTGCTTCACAGATAGGTGAATGCGCTCAGCTCAAGTTGTGATAATTTCGATAATCACGCAGAAAATAATGATTATATTTGGAATAAGTAACTATTAATTTTTAGCGAGAATAGCAAGTAGTTTATCAGTATTTTTTGTATTTTAATTATGACTGCTGTTTCCTTTACTTTTCATAATAATCTCAAGGACCTGCTGAAGAAAGGACTTGGCTCCTACCCTTCTTTTCTGCACCATTTTACGCGGAGAGCCTCCGTCAAGGATGTCATTGAATCGCTTGGCGTCCCCCACCCAGTCATCGGCAGGTTAACCGTGAATGACCAAGCAGTGGGTTTCAACTATATCCTGCATGACATGGATATTGTCCAGGTAAGCCCTTTAACGCCCCCGGTAAATCCTTTGGAACCGGACATCCTGCGGCCAACCCCCCTGACCGGGATAGCCTTTGTGGTTGACGTCAATGTGGGAAAACTGGCATTACTCCTCAGGATGCTCGGCTTTGATACCCTGTATGGGAATGATGTAAGAAATGGAAAACTTGCAGAAATCGCCTGTTCCCAGAATCGCATTCTTTTAACCCGTGACACCTCTCTTTTAAAAAGAAAAATTGTCATGCACGGGTATCTTTTACAGGATCAGGACCCTGTACGGCAGGCCATAGAGGTTGTCCGGCTGTATGATCTCGGCAACAGCATAAAACCGATGAGTAGATGCATGCCCTGCAACGGTCTGCTGGTGCCCGTAAGCAAGGAAGCCATTATGGACCGCCTGGAACCCCTGACCCGAAAATATTACCACACATTCCACATCTGCCGGGATTGCGGCAAAATATACTGGCCAGGTTCACACCATGGGAAGATCATGGACTGCATTGAACACATCCTCACTTGTGCCGGGGAAACACATAATACCCCAGGTTAGGTTCCCGCGTTATGGTTCCACCCTACATATTGCAGATTCTGCAACCTGTGATAAAAGCCCTGTCTTAGCATGAGCTCCTCATGGGTGCCCTCTTCTACAATCCTCCCTGCATCCATTACCAGTATCCTGTCTGCCCGCCTGATGGTTGAGAGCCGATGTGCTATAACGATGCTGGTCCTCCGGGACAGCGTGGCATCAATTGCCCGCTCTACAAGGATTTCTGTTTCCGAATCGACGTTTGCTGTTGCCTCATCCAGCACAAGGATATCCGGGTTACGCGCCATTATCCTGGCCAAGGCCAGCAGCTGCCGCTGCCCGGAAGACAATTCCATGTTTCCTTCACCGATCATGGTATGCATCCCTTCCGGCAGACGACTTATGAGTTCAGCAAGCTGCGCCTGTTCAAGTATGACTTCAAGCTCGCCTTCTTCCATCTTCCGGTCGAGAAGTATGTTCTCTTTTATGGTCCCCGGGACCAGGTATATCTCCTGCATGACGAGGCCGACAACATTTCGCAGCCAAATCGGGTCAAGATCCCGCAAATCATGCCCGTCAAGCAGTATCCTGCCAAGATTCGGGTCATACATCCGCTCCAGCAGGTTGACGAGCGTGGTTTTTCCCGAACCGGTGGCACCTACAATTGCAACGGTTTCGCCCGGTGTCACCTGCAGCGACAGTTCATGAATAACCGGATGATCCGGCTCATAGCCGAAAGTTATGTTCCTGAATTCCAGGTTGCCGTGCACAGACTGCGGAGCCAGCGGGTTTACCGAGATTGCCATGCTGCTCCTTGTATCCAGGAGCTCAAAAATTCTTTCCGCAGAAGCCATGGCGGATTGTACAATGGAGTAATTCTGTGACAACTCCCGCAGCGGCTGGAAAAACAGGCGCATATATGACAGAAAAGCAACCAGTATGCCAATGGTCATGTCGCCCTTGAGAATCAGGACACCTCCGTACCATATGATCATGGCTGTTGCTGTTGAAGAAAGAATTTCGAGCATGGGCATGAATACGCCGAAAATCTTTATCTGGCGCATGGCAGACTGGAAATACTTCTGGTTCAGATCTACAAAATTCTGCTTGGTGTCTTTTTCTCTCTGGAAAAGCTGAATAAGGCTGATCCCTGAAACCGCCTCCTGCAGGTAGGAATTTATCCGGGCCAGATTGGTCCTGATCTCCCGAAAGATGTTTCTGGCCAGCCTGCTGAAAACAAGGGTTGCCCCCAGGATTACGGGCAGCAGCAGGCTAATCAGCAGGGCCAGACGCCAGTTCAACCAGTAAAGCAGGACCAGAATGCCGAAAATCTGTATTGCATCATTGAAGACTGTAATGATGACGGATGTGAACATTTCGTGCATATTCTGAATGTCATTGGTCAGCCGGGTGACAAGTTTACCGCTGGGGTGGGCATGGAAAAATGTCATGTCAAGCCTCAGCATATGACTGTAAAGATGCTGCCGCAGCCTGTGCATGATATTCTGCCCTGTCCATTCCAGAACGGTGACCTGGAAATAATTGGCCACAAAACCTGCAATAACAGCCAAACAAAAGAACACTGCAAGGGTTGCCAAACCGGAAAGCCTCGCTGAAACGGGAATTTGCCCATTGATGATATAGTTGTCCACCCCCAGTCTGACCAGGTACGGCAGCAGGAGACTTGAGCCTATCACGGCAAAGGAGAGGAAAACCGCAAGGACGACACCATGCCAGTAGTGCGAGGTATACCCCAGGATCCGGCGCCAGAGGTTGATATCAGCAACCTCTCCCAACTTGTCTTCCTCAAAATATCCGTATCCGTAGTGCATGTTATTTCTCTAGGTTTCTAGGTTTCAAGGGTTCGAGGGGTCAAGGACTACCGAATAAATACTGATAAAGTTACAAGTGGCTAAAGTGTTAAGTGACTAAAATTACAAGTGAGCTAAGGTTCATCAGATCAGCTGGCATTAAGCTTACCCTTAATATTTTTTCCTCTTGAAACCTTGAATCCTTGCCCCCTCGACCCCTGTTTATTTAATCTTTCCCCATCCTGCTTGTCTGGTATTCATAAATCGTGGCGTAGAACCTGTTCTTCTCCAGGAGATACTCATGGTTTCCCTGGGCAACAACCTTCCCCAAGTCCATGACAATGATCTGGTCGGCCTGTGCTAAAGGGGACAGGCGGTGTGAAACTATGATACATATCCTGTCCATGATAAAAGGCCTTATGGACCCGATAATTTCATGCTCAGTCTCAATATCTACTGCAGACAGGCCATCATCAATGATAATAACCTGCCTGTCTGATAGGAGCGCCCTGGCCAGGGCTATGCGCTGGCGCTGCCCCCCCGAGAGCTTTACACCCTTCTCCCCTATCCTCGTGTCGTAACCCTTCGGCAGTGCGACTATCTCGGCATGGATCGCGGCAGCCCTTGCAGCCTTTTCAATTTCCTCCTGTGATGCGTCGGGTTTGCCCATGGTGATATTGGCCCGGACGGATTCGGAAAAAACCGTGACATCCTGAGGGACGAGGGCGATATTCCTGCGGATAATTGCCGGATCAAGGGTGTTTATATCTACTCCGTTCCAGAAGAGTGTGTCTTTTTCAACAGGATAGAGCCTGGCCAGGAGATGACAAAGGGTTGTTTTGCCCGATCCTGTTTTTCCCACAATTCCTAGAATTCCCTCCTGTATCTCCAGGGTGACATCCTGCAGGACCGGATAAGACTGATAAGGATAAGCAAAATGCAGGTGTTTGGCGCTGATAGAGCTTATTTCCCCGGGAGTCGGGGACGGTAGTGATGGTGCAACGATAACGGGCCTCTCCTCCAGCACGTTTTGGATACGCTGCAGGGATGTTACGCCCCGCTGGAAAAGGTTGGTCACCCACCCCAGAGCCATCATCGGCCATGTCAACATGAACAGGTATGAGGTAAAGGCTACAAAATCACCAATGGTGATGCTACCCTGAATGGTCAACCTGCCGCCGAAAAAAAGGACCAGAAGCATACTGGTATTTACCACCAGGCCTGAAACCGGGAAGAGAGTGCCATGCACCTTGGCAAGACGAAGGTTGGCCCGGACATATTGTCTCCCCAATGCATCAAACCTCTCCGTCTGATTCGCCTCCTGGGTGTATGCCTTAATCATGCGGATGGAATTGATCGATGTCCTGACAAACTCCGTCATGCTGGAAAACTGTTCCTGCACTTTTTTGAAATACCGGTGCAGCCTGCCGGAAAGAAAACGGGTAAGGAGTGCGAGTAAAGGCATGGGCACTATGGCTATCAGGGTCAGGCCGGGATGGATATATGCCATGAAAGAAAGGGCGGCAAGGGAGAGAACAAGTGCATCCGCAAAAGCCACCAGCCCCATGCCTCCTGCAAGCTGGACAGCTGCCATATCGTTGGTTGCCAGGGCCATTATTTCCCCGGTGGTACGGGATTGAAAAAAGACGCGGTCAAGTGTTAGCAGGTGGGAAAAAAACCAGCTGCGTAAATCCTTTTCAAGATGGCGGGAAAAACCGAGTATCAGGAAACGCCAGCTGAAACGAAATATTGCTATGCCAACAGCAAGGCCAACTATCATGATGCCATACTGCAGAAGGGTTTCAGGGGAGACCCCTTCTTTTTGCAGACCGTCAACAGCATGCTTGATAATTCTTGGAATGACCAACTGCAGTCCATTTACTGCCAGAAGCGACAGGAAACCAATTACCAGCTGCAAGCGATACTGCCGGAAAAAAGGGAATATTAGGCGTACAGCCTGCCAGGAATAATCAAGCTCCCCTCCTGGTTTTGACTTTTTTGATATATGCATCTTTCAATTATTCAGCAGTGAAGGGTAACGGGGAATTATCTTTTTCCTATATGCTGCCTTGTGGTACTTCTCTGCCGGATAGCCGAGCGCTATAACGGCATACACAGACTCATCTCCGGGTATCTCGAGCATCTGGCGTATTTTCCTATCCCTACTTATCGCTTCAACTGCAAAGCCAATCATGCAGGACCCCAAACCGAGGCTGTGTGCGGCCAGAAGAATGTTCTGGCTTGCCAGGAGTCCGTCCTCCAGGGGTGAACCAGCTGATTTCTTGCCACCCACAATAATGACTGAAGTCGCTCCATGGAAAAGGGTGTCCACTCCTTCACGTTCCCAGAGCAGCAGCCCTTCCCGTACAGTTTCATAATATCTGCGATAATATCTTCCCAGTTCGTCTCCGCCAAAGACCTGAGAAAAAAACCTGAGCCATGTCCTTTCCGCCATAGTGTTCAGCTTTTGAAAAAACCGGGCAATCTGCGCACCCAGGATGACAACCTCCCGGCGACTGGCGATGACCGTAAACGACCAGAGTTGCGAGTTGGTGCCGGACGGGGCTGTTGTCCCTATTTTCACCAGGTCTTCCAGGACATTGCGCTCAATCTTTTTATTAGCATAGTTGCGACAGGACCGCCGCGAGCGCATCAGGCGAACAAGCTGTCCCGTGTCATACTCTCCGTGTGGCATCCATCGGTCATCGGTTGTAACAGATGACAGGGCAAAAGGATGCTCCAGCGCTTCCACCCGGATGGCCTGAACCGGACAGACCGCTTCACAGTGGCCGCATCCCATGGAATATGTCCCGGAGACAACCGCTTTGCCATTCTGCATGGAAATCGTCTTTGCCGGACACACCTCAACACAGAGCCCGCATCCGATACAGAGATCACGATCTATAATCGTTGTTACTGAATTAAGCATGTATTTGAGGTGAAAATTACCCGGAGACTGAAAAGCTGCCGAAGAATCAAGACTCTTTTCTTGTGCAGAACGCTAAAGATCAGGCACATCCTTCAAACTCTTTAAGGATTTCGACGCGCTTGATATTTTTCATTATATTTTCTTTCAGATTCGAGGAAAGTTGACTCAAAAACTGAACTCCCATGCCAAGCTCTCCGACATTGGATGATCTATTTACCCATATAACAATAGCCATGACCTCGGCCTGATAATATTCATCGACAGGAAATATGAGCTTCAGCTTGCTCCCTGGCTCCAGAGGATCAGAAGTGCATAAGAACATCCCGCCGAGAGAGATGTTCTTGCTGAACGAAAGGACATAATCTCCCTCGTGCAAAAAGTTAACCTTAAAATCAACCGGGATCCGTTCTTCACTCCTGTGGTCACTGGTATTCATCTTCCCCCCATATAAAAAACAGAATCTTCTTATTTTTAAAGACTGCAGGGAATGCAGCTTCAGTTATCGCCTGGAATCAGTTTATAACACTATGCTACAATGCTCAATCAGAGCCTTCAAAAAACATCCTTGCTATATTTTCAGAAAATTACTCCGCGCCCTTGGTGACATGACTGCCCTATATTTATACAGGCAAACCTGTCAGAATTCCGTGTTTTTTCCCCTGGATGGCGATTTTTAAAATTTCTTTAATCTTTTTTATTTTAAGCATATTGATTACATTGTCGAATAAAATGCCTGTTGTTTCATACACCGATTTTTTAACTGGATGCAAGCCAAATTCATCGGAACCGAAGTATTGCCATGGCCATGTCAAACAGGATAAGAACGCTATTATTGGTGCTTGCCCTTCTCAGCGCTATTCCACTCTCATCCTGCAGTACCGTCAATATTATCCCATTGGAAGTTAATCTCATGAGGGTTGATGTGCAGGATGTAACCTTGAGCCATGTAAATCTTCTAGCGGATATCAGGGTCTTCAACCCTAATGTGAATGCTGTAACCATTCAGGGGGTGGATTACATTCTACATCTCGAGGGCATCAAGGTATTTTCCGGCAGAAGCAACCCGGCCCAGACCATTGCTCCGCAGGAGTATGGCTTCCTGAGTTTGCGCCTTTCAAGTGCCTATTGGGATCTTATCCAGCTGCTTAATAAACTTCCCGATAAAACGGACGTTGCCTTTTCCATGCAGGGTTCTATCCGCGTTGGAGGAAAGGGTATGTTTGCCCAGCGCTTCTCCTTTAACAAGGAAGGTATCATTCCACTGCAGAAACTTCAACCCTGAGTCTTGCAAACTGTTAACTCCTGTTAACTTAACGTTAATGTGCTAACTAGTTAACATTTATTTCTGCCTCCATTATCAAGGACCGTTGATTCTTCTGAACATGAAAATAATATTTTCTCAGGCAGATACCACCAAAATAAAACAGGGAACTATCTTCTTTTTCCCCTGTGATTCAAAGGCGCTGCAACTGTAACAAGGCTGCATAACTCTCCCTTCTCTTTGCTTATTGCAACTATTTTGCACGTGGACAGGCTCCACTTTGGTTGAATGGCACATCTTTTGCTGAGTATGTACAACAGCCAACCGTACAAGAACAGCTTGTACTGAAACGATAACAGCAAGAGGAGGAAAACATGATAACCAGAAACAAAACATCACTATTTCTGGCTGCGCTGCTTGCAGGGACTTTCTGCACTGCAGGAATGTCAGAGGCGGGAAAACCGACAGTTGCCGGCCCCTGCAAAAAATGTCATACCGAACAAGCCGGCGCCATTCGCGGCAATCTTGGCAAAGTATCGCCTGAGTTCAACACATTGCAGGTCAAGGTAGGAAGCCTTGTATGGATAGTAAAATACGATGACAAAACAAGCGTTATCCAAGGCGACAGGACCGACAGCGCAGAAGAAGTAAAGAATCTGCCAGGCGACAAAGAAATTCTTATCAGTTTCAGCGGGGACGAGTCAAAACCCCTGGCCACGCAAGTGACGGTCAAGCAACCCTACAAAGTCCCTGAAAACCAGAAAATAACAAACGATGATGTAGCCAAGCTGGTTTCCATGGGGCCTGAGCAGGGTAAATATACCTTGATCGATGCCAGACCGGCAGGTGCTTTCATAAGCGGCCATATCCCAACCGCCATTTCTCTCCCATTTGACAGCTTTGAGGAAAACTGTTCGACAATACTGCCCCAGGATAAAGATCGGCTTCTCGTTTTTTATTGCGGAGGCCCTACCTGAACAATGAGCCCGTTTTCTGCCCGTGAGGCGGAAAAACTCGGTTATACCAATGTCAGGGTTCTTAGTTCCGGTATTCCAGGTTGGAAAAAGGCAAACGGCCTCGTCGTCCTGCCGGCCAACGGCCTCAAGAAAATGATTTTTGAGGATGAGTCATACGTCCTCATAGACCTCCGTTCTCCGGAAACTGCCAAGGCCGGACATATCAAAGACGCGGTTTCCATCCCTGAAGCTGATCTTGCCGCAGCCAAGGATAAATTCCCCCAGGACAAATCCGCACCTGTTATCCTGTACAATGATGCACAGGCCTCCCCGGAAATCTTTGGGCTTGTTCGCGGCTGGGGGTATAAAAATACGGCTGTTTTAGCTGGCGGCGCCAAGGCATGGGATGGAAATTTCTTTCCCGGTGAACCTGCCAGCGAGATTGTCTATGTTAAAAAACTCAAACCGGGCCAGATCACGATCGAAGAGTTTCAACAGATAGCTACTGTAAAGCCTTCCGACAAGGTCATTCTTGATGTGCGTGACAGTGGCGCGGAGGGAATCATCCCCGGGGCCGTTTACATTCCGCAGGGCCAACTTGCGGGCAGGCTGGGAGAACTTCCCAAGGACAAAGAATATGTTATTCACTGCAACACCGGCATTCTGGCAGGCATGGCTCTTAAAACCCTGCAGGATAACGGTTATCAGGCAAGATATCTTGATGCAGTCGTCCTGGTTAACCCTGACGGCTCATTTGAGGTGTCTGCAAAATAGCAGGAGTTACCTCGAGCAGTTATAAAGCTTCCCCTAGAATGCGGGTCGTCGATCTCCGGATCTTCGGCCCGCTTTTTTAGCTCTCAACTCTCAGCTCTATAATACTTCAGGCAGTGGCACGTTCCCAGGCAGTCGCCACAGGCGCTTTTCATGTTATTTTCTCACGACTATTCATCTTTAATAATCGTACACACTACCTGGCGCTCAGATCGCGGCCCGTCAAACTCACAGAGAAAAACATTCTGCCAGCGAGAAAGGCCAAGCCTGCCGTCTATTATCGGAATTGATTCAGAAGGCCCAACCAGGCCCGCCTTTAGATGGGCATCACCATTGCCATCCTGTTGGTCATGCAGCCATACTCCCCTGGGAATAAGCTTTCGCAGCAGATTGACCACATCCGTCTGCACACTCTCATCCCAGTTCTCCTGGATCATCATTGCCGCTGTAGCCCCTTGAACATACAAAACCATCAGGCCGTTCTCAGCCTTGGAAAGTGTAACCGTCTCCTGGACCTGATGAGTTATATCCACCAGCTCTTCCCGCCGTGAAGTTTTGACTGAAATTATCTTACGCATAAAAGTATGCTCCTGTTTTCCTGATAGTCCCTTGCAATTATTATCTGCCGGACACTGCTCTCTGCATGCGCTCCAATGCTTCCTGCAGAAATGACCGCTGACAACCGAAATTCAGACGCACAAATCCGGGAAGACCGAACTCGCTGCCCTCGGATAATCCAACCCCATGGGTTTCAAAAAAACGTCCCGGTGTTACCTTGTCTATCTCTCGGGCATCTATCCAGGCGAGGTAAGTTGCCTCCACGTGATGCATGTAAAGTCCATTCATACTCCCAATTTCCGTTTCCACAAGTCGCCTGTTTTCCCTGAGATAGTCAAGCAGGGCAGCCAGCCAGTCCCAACCGCCACGATAGGCCGCCTCCGCTGCGCTTAGGCCCAATATGTTCACTTCCGGGACTATACCTGCCATGGCCCGCAGGAATTTATTTCTCAGGCTGGCATTGCTGATAACAGCAAAAGAACAGCCCAGGCCTGGAATGTTGAACGTTTTGCTGGGGGCCATCAACGTAATGGTACGGTCCGCAGCTTCAGGGCCAACAGTTGCGGTCACAACATGATCTTTGTCTGCATCCAGGATGAGATCACAATGGATCTCATCTGAACAGATGACAATATCATGCCTGATACAGAACGAAACAAGCTCAACTATTTCCTGTCTGCCGAACATCCTCCCCACGGGATTATGCGGATTGCATAATAACAGCAGACCGGTATCAGCCGTGACCCTTTTTGCCAGAAGATCAAAATCTATCTCCCATCTGCCCTTCGCTGCAGCAAGAGGAACAGCTATCAATTCCCTGCTTGAATTATTAGGGGCTGTCAAAAATGGAGGATAGACAGGCACCATGGCTATAACACCATCATGTTTATTTCCAATAGCCCTGCAGGCAATATTCAAACCGCTGACAAGGCCGGGCAACCAGACAAGCCATTGGGGATCAACCTGCCAGCTGTATTTTCTCAAGAGCATTTCACAAACAACTTTCACAAGTTCAGCAGGCACAGTTCCATAGCCGAAAACCCCATGTTCGACCCTTCTGTGAAGTGCCTCCATGACAGCGGGTGGAGACCTGAAGTCCATATCAGCTACCCAGAGAGGGAGGATATCCTGTCCCTTAAATTTTTCCCACTTGAGGCTTGCCGTGTGTTGTCGGTCAACAGGTGTGTCAAAATCAAAATATTTCATTGCAGACATCAAGGCCCATTTAATTAAATATTATCTCACATTACAACTGCAGCAGGGATTTCCAGTCAAGTGACCTGAAGGTTCCGGCCAGCATATGATCATCATTCACCTCATCATATGTGAGGTCCCCAAATATCCTCCTGGCTATGGGTACAACTATTTGTGCCGGGGTCACCGTATCATGCCTCCCAATGATCATCCTGGCCGGGATGCTTACCCGCTTTATCCCGTACCCTGAAATATCCGGAAAATTGAGGGCCGGCGCCAGGAGTACAAGCCGGTCCACAACATCCCCGTTCTCCATTGCATACAGTGTTGCCATCAATCCCCCAAAGCTTGACCCAACAAGTATGATTTCCCTCTCGCCTGCAAGAATAACATTTAAGGAGGTCATCCTCTCAGAGAGGCTGCCCCTGAAATCAGGGATCAACATATCCGGGAAACGATCCCGCAGGAAATTAGCCTTTGCACCCTTGCTGCTGCTTTCAAGTCCATGCAGAAAGATTCTTATCATGTTGAACTCCTTTATTGCGGAGAATTCACAGAACCATTATCCCCAATTGTCAATGGAGAAAAAATTATCATGCAATCGGAAACAATGCTTATAAAATTCCATTAATACAGCAATTTCACATGCTCCGTGGACTTCTTGATCGCGAAAGGAGTGTTTCCCTTCATGTCAGCAAATACCTATTTCCCCCCTTAATACACTGAAAAACAATAAAATCACTTGCTTACTATAACTATTAACGCTATCTTTTGGGGTGCGTTTTACTGCAGGCATAACCAATAGGCCCAATGGTAATTACAATTTGCTGAAAAATTATTTTGTGCCTGGCAAGCACCCGGACTTTTTGAAATAACACCGTTTCCTCTGTTCATCTATGGATTATCTAAATAGTCTCCAGTGTAAGACTGAACCCTTTGCTTCCACTTCAGGTACGGAAATCTTTCTAAGCCAGTCCATCCGTGATACAATAGAAAAACTTTCCCATTACATCCTTCTGGATGCAGGACTACACTTAGTCATCGGCCCTGATGGATCAGGGAAAACTACTCTTTTAAACCAGCTATCACAAAAGTTCAGCGCAGACAATAAGACTGTTGTCCTTTTGCTTAACAGTCCTCAGTTCAGCAACCTGCAACAATTTCTCGTTACCGTTACCAGTGTTTTCAAAGCCATCAAGCCTCCCGCCGGCGTGGATGACAATACATTCCAGAAGGCATTCAATAGCTTTTTCTACAAACTGTGCCAGCAGGAAAAAAAGACTGCTCTTCTGCTCATAGATAATGGCCAGGATCTTCCGGACTTCTGCTTCCAAGCTCTGAATTCCTTTTATGACTACCACCCGGACTGCCGGCGTTTTCTCCAAATTGTCATATGCGGTGAGCCATCAATACGGAAAAAAATCAATTCAAACAAAGGAATAAGCAGCCGGGTTGTTTATACTGCCATACTCAAGCCTTTCCGCTTCAAAGACACTAGAAAATTGATCCGCTTTCACCTGGAACGCGCGGCAGCAGATCCAAATTCTCCCCCGGCGCTTTTCAGTCTTCCAGCCCAGTGGGCCATTTATCGTCTAACCCAGGGGCATCCAAAAGAAACTATTGACCTCTGCCACTTCATAGTCCTGACGCTGGTTATTGAAAACCGAAAAAAAGCTGGCTGGTTCATGGCCCTGCGCTGCGCCAGACAGCTTATCCCCAAGCGGGCAAAAAAATTGCAGATCATCCGGACCGCCTCCCTCTCCAGCCTCATAGTTCTCATGCTGGTTTTCGGGTTCTGGTCAGAACAGATCAATACATTAAGCGCGGTCCAGCTAGGTCGCCCGTTTAAGGAGCTTGTCGCCAACAAGGTGCAGTCGCCAGAACCGCAACAAATGGCGCCGGCAAAAGACGCGCAGAAAACTACCCCGCCGCAACAGGCCATTAAAGCACCCCCGGCAGCACCCGAAATTATAAAAGAAACTCCACCCGTTATTCCAGCTGAGGAACAGGGCACAGTAGAGGAACCTGCTGAAAAATTTACTCCAGTTCCGGATCAGCCCGAAGTCAAACCCGCAATTGCAGAAGTTCCTGTCCCTGAATCAGTTACTGTTACTGTGGAGCCGGCCATTCCTGAACCAAAGCCGGTTCCAAAAGTTGAAACCATTGTCACTCCGGCCATCAGGGAAAGACGGGAGGTAAGGCCAGGCGATACCTTCCTGGGCATGATTCAGCAGGTTTACGGTCCTAGCTATGTGAAAACGCAATACATTGACCAAGTTATTGCCGCCAACCCCCACTTAAGGGATCCTCACAACCTGGAAGTCGGCGATCAGGTATTTTTCCCTGTTTTTGTCCAGGAGGAAGCAAAACCTGTTGTCGCTGCAATTACATCGGAATCCCAGCCTGCCACGAAGGTTGTTCCGGAGCCACAGGTTGTTGATTCTCCGGCTCTTATCGATACTCGGGTAGAGCCACCTGAAGATCTTGGTGAGATTATCACTGGCAAAGGAGAAACTTTCGGTGATATGATCCGCAGGATTTACGGCCCCTGGAGCTTTAATCCGGAAAACGTCAAAAAAGTTATGGCCGTCAATCCGAATCTCAAGAGTCCTGAAAAGTTGTATGTGGGTTATAAAATCCGTTTCCCCACAATCCCCGTTGCCCTGACGCCAAAAGCAGAAGAAGTATGGTGGGTTCGAATCACTACTCTTGACAATATCCAGAACGCTTATCGTTTCCTGCGGCAATACCGCAATTCAGCGCCACCCTTGTTGATTATCCCTTCAAGAGCTGACAGCGATCAGTTCCTCATGAATATCCTGCTGGAGGAATATTTTATGGATGAAGAGGCGGCACAAAAAGCTATCAATGCCCTGTCCTCTGAAATTACTGAGCAGACTGAAGCATTGCATGGCTTGAACCCCAATATTTTTTACTATCGAATGAAGCAGAACGATTGAGAAGAACAATGAAACAAAATAACGGTAACACAGTATGGCGCTGACCCTCCTGACCACCATATTCTTTGTCGGTGGAGTTGCTGCCATTCTTTACTCATTATTGGCTCTTCTCAGCATGTTGAATCATGCACGGGCACAGAAAGCTCTGCCTGATAAATACGAACCAGTAGCAGGCAAACCGGTGCCAGATGGACCGCCAATTGCCGAAGCCTTCTGGGCTCGCGCAAAAATTCTTCTTCAAAACCAACGGTTTAATGCTGCCCTTATTGACTGCAGACACGCTATAGAAATCAATCCGCATCATGCTGAAGCCAACAGTCTTTGGAAGCATCTCGTTCCACCTGAGCCTGTCCCGATTGTTCCAGCGGAAGAAGGAGTACACCCTGCTGCCAAAGCATCACAGACCAGCGAAAAAGAAGAAAAAGTTGTTCAAGAACTCGGTCCGGTAAAAGCTGAACCTGCTGCTCCGGCTGAGCCTGGCGGCGAGATTGAAATAGAAGAGGCTGCTGTCGAACCGGAGCCGGAAGAGGCAGAAACTGCAGTTGAACTGCAAGCAGAGGCCGAGATTGAACCACCGGAGCCGGAAGAGGCAGAAACTGCAGTTGAACTGCAAGCAGAGGCCGAGATTGAACCTGCTGCGCCGGCTGAGCCCAGCGGCGAGATTGAAATAGAAGAGGCTGCTGTCGAACCGGAGCCGGAAGAGACAGAAACTGCAGTTGAACTGCAAGCAGAGGCCGAGATTGAACATGCTGCTCCGACTGAGCCCAGCGGCGAGATTGAAATAGAAGAGGCTGCTGTCGAACCGGAGCCGGAAGAGGCAGAAACTGCAGTTGAACTGCAAGCAGAGGCCGAGATTGAACCGCCGGAAAAGGCAGAAACTGCAGTTGAACTGCAAGCAGAGGCAGAGATTGAACCTGCTGCTCCGGCTGAGCCCAGCGGCGAGATTGAAATAGAAGAGGCTGCTGTCGAACCGGAGCCGGAAAAGGCAGAAACTGCAGTTGAACTGCAAGCAGAGGCCGAGATTGAACCTGCTGCTCCGACTGAGCCCGCCGGAAAGATTGAGGCAGAAGTCACTCTTACGCGAAAACCTCCACTGGTTGATGAAGAAGAGGCCCCACTAATCCCTGAAGATAAACTCGTTGCACCAGAACCTCAGAGGGAATCCCTCTTAGAGGAGATCGACCATGAAAAGCTCAGAGAGTTAGAGGAAGGCGAAGCCGGAAAAGAAGATGCAGAGTGGACAAGGTTTGCCGACAAGAAAGGCCCGAAACTTGCTGAGAGTAAAATTGATATGAACGAACTGCCAGCAGAGGCAGTTGGTCTTAAAGAAACGCTGAGCGACCTGCGGCGGGCTGAGGCTTATAACCTCCAAGGTGAAACCAATCTTAGCAAAAACTTTTATAACAATGCCATCAAGGATTTCTCCCGCGCCCTTGGGATCAATCCGAATTATGTTGATGCCCTTATAAACAGAGGAAGCGCCTATGCCGAACTGGGCCGATTTAATGATGCCCTTATGGATTTCAACCATGCTCTGAAATTTGAGAAGAGAGATGCTGAACTTTTCAATAAAAGGGGGGAAATCTATCTGCAGAACAAAATGTACAATGAGGCCATCAAGGATTTTGCCTCTGCTCTTGTTCTCAACCCGATGTTCAGCGATGCCTACCTGAACAGGGGACGCGCCTATGCTGAAAAAGGGATGCCCGAGGAGGCCATGACAGATTTCAAGCAGGCCGTAAAGGCTGATTCAGATCATTCCTTCAGTTTTATTGACCGTGCCGCTCCTGAAGTACATATTGCTGAAGGCAGGAGCAGCAACCTTGAAGAGGCTGCAAAGTTCAACCAGCAGGGTTCAGCTGATATGCAGAATGAAAAATTTCAAGCTGCAGTTGATAATTTTACGCAGGCCATAAATCTTGCATCAAGTGAAGCCGATGGATACATCAACAGGGGGCAGGCATTCCTCAAACTCGATAAACCTGATGAAGCCATGGCTGATTTCAATGAGGCTGTTCTTTTCGACCCTTTGAATGCCTCCCTTTACTATTGGCGGGCCCAGGCCTGGCGAGCTCAAAATGATCAGTTTAACATAAGGGAAGATCTCAAGCTCTCTTGCGAAATGGGACATGAACCCGCCTGTCTTGAATACAGAGAGCTCAAGTCAATAAAAAAATAGCTCTTTTTAGGCGTTTCCGGGGAGAACCGAGAAGGAAGCTGCAGCACCTTCTCGTTTTATCAACTGTGCATGGGAAGATGCCAGTTTTTTCCCATGCCTGTCTCATATTGATGAATAGATCTGCCCTGCCTTACTGCTTGGGTTCATAGCCTGTTCCCATCCCCGGTATTTGAATAATTATACCGCGCCTCTCCATGCCGGGGGGTTGAGTTATCATTATTGGTTCCTCTGTTATGAGTGACCTTGCTCCCGTACCATGGCCGACCAAAACCGTGGTTTTAGTGTCAGTATCGGAGCTGACAATACCAAATGGGCGAATCGCCTGCGAAAACTTATACCGGGCGTAAACCATGCCAGACGGATCAATTATCTCGTACAGGCTGACGTCAAAGGTGCCGGCTGGGACTGTTGCAGTTCCTTCGCCGGTCATGACACTTTTCAGGTTAACCGTAGCGCGGGCCAGGACACCGCTTTGCTGCTCAAATACCCTACCTGCCTCCTGGCGTTCCATGAGCGCAAAATCCCCGCTCATTTCCTGGGCTGGACCAGGGCCTGATTTTATGATCAGCCTCTGGATATTTTCCGGATAAATGGGGTCTCCCTTGACCAGCATCTTGATAATACTGGCGCCTGTATCTTCCCTCTTTTCCACCTCGTACCAGTAGGAATCCTGCTCGATTCCGACAATGGACATATGCATAACGGTCCGTCTGCCAGTGTCCTTGTCGAATATGGCATATTCTGACCAGACATCTGGTTTTGGTGCAAAGGTGCCAAACAGCCTGGTTCCTGCAGCCTGCTCCTCTGTTTCTGCAGCTCTTACCATAGAGGGCATACAATAAAGGCACGCCAAAAACAGTGTGACAAGATATCTGCCCATTACCTACCTCCTTCAGCATGAGTTCCGCAGTAGCCTTGTATTGCTTCCAGCCGAATAATCCTCAGGGAATAAACACTTTTTAGCACTGTGTCTTACCTGGGTCAACTGAGAAGAAAGTGCACTCTCAAACCCCGCTTTTCATTATGGTATTTCATCTGCATTCTGATAATAAAACTCACGGATAATCTGCCATGCCTCCCCTGCTTTTTCAACAAGGTAAAAAATGTCCTTGTCTTCCGGTTCGATAACCCCTTCATTGACCAAAAAATCAAAATCTATGGCCTGGCGCCAGAATTCCCTGCCGAATAGGATAACGGGTAGCGGCTTTATCTTCTTCGTCTGAATCAGGGTTAGGGTTTCAAAAAGTTCATCCATTGTCCCGTATCCCCCAGGGAAAGCGACAAGGGCTCTGGCCCTCATGAGAAAATGCATTTTCCGCATGGCAAAATAATGGAACTGAAAACAGAGTTCCGGAGTAATATATTCGTTAGGTGCCTGTTCATGGGGCAACACTATATTCAAGCCTATGCTTTTCCCACCCGCCTCATGGGCCCCACGGTTCGCAGCCTCCATGATGCCGGGACCGCCCCCCGTGGTAACGACCAGGTCACAATCATCATCGCTCAGGCAGGTCGCTGTCACCATTCTGGCAAGTTCCCTGGCTTCTTCATAGTAATGCGACTTAGCAAGCACTCTTTTAGCGCAACTTGCCCGCAGGGTCGCCATATCACTGAGCGGTTCCCTCACGGCCTGCATTTCTTCTTTCTGTAACCGTTTTGCCGCGGTTTCAGGATCAGGGATTCTTGTGCCGCCAAATATAACAACCGTCGAATGGATTCCGTGCTCTTGCTGGATCATCTCCGGCTTCATGATCTCAAGTTGGAGTCTTACGCCCCGCAGTTCATCCCGCAGCAAAAACTGCAGGTCGTCAAACGCCAACTTGTAGCTGTCGGATTTTGTCTGCGGCGATACTATACAGAGCGTGGCATCTTTTACACTTTCACTGGCAGAAGGAAAACATTTCGGTGGTTTTTTCCCTGGCATTGGCGCAAGCCTCCTTTAGAAGAAATTTATTTTCCCAAACAACTTCTCATGAACAAACATATACACTCTACCCTGTTACCTCAATCATGTGCAATATCCAGGGAGGATGAAATAAAAAGGCCGGAATATGAAATAATCCCGGCCTTTGAGATGATAATTTTTTCTTACTTACTTTATATGACAGTCAGTACACTTGGTTGGCCCAACCTTACCGTCAACTCCCGCCTTGTGACACTCCTTGCAACGCGCATGAAATGCGTCTTTAGGTGTCTGCAGTTTCGGGTCGGCGAATTCACTGTTATGGCAGGTTGCACAGCGAAGCTGCATGGAGTCATCCATGGCTGCGATCTCTTTGTCTGTAAGTGGTTGATGCTCGCTGTTGTGGTGGCATTGCCCGCAGGTTACACCGAGATTCAAGTGAACAGGATGGGAAAACCTGGCTGATTTCTTTTCCCCTTCAATAACTATTTCGGCCTCCGGGGCTTTCAATCCCGGGGCTTCTTCCCCAAAAGCAATTCCAGCCAGAAACCATGTAGTTGCTGCAGCCATAAAAATCAGCGCCCAAATTCTCTTCATTTCAATTCCTCCATTAAGATTTGTTCTTTAAAGTTAGATAAAACACTCATTTCAGCCTGCCTTTATTGTAAGAATCATCATGGGAAATAGTAGATGATGTCGGGTTATATGGCGTGTAGATGTTTGCCGATGTCGACCCGACATTCAGAAATAACAAGGCGTTATAAGCGTCTGTTGCAGCATAATGCAGATTTGGGTAATAATAAAAAAGCCTGTGCAGGTTATCCCCACTTCGGATAAGATTGATTTTTTACGAGTAAGTTCTTGAAAACTTTTTTAAATTGATTATTCCTCTCAGAATGCGCGAACAGATATATCCAGGCCCTTCTCAAATGGTCAAGATAGATGGTTCCAGGGTACGTAGCCTGCGTGAAGCCAAAGGACTCACGCAGCTTTACATTGCCACTGTTGTGGGGGTCACCACAGACACCATCTCCCGTTGGGAAAATAAGCGTTACCCTTCCATTAAAGAGGAAAATGCCGTTAAACTCGCTGCAGCCCTTGAAGTTTCCCTTGAGGCCATTCTTGAAGAAGAGGAAAAAGAGGCAGAGGACGCACCGGTACCAAATGAAACACCTCTTGCTGTTGCACGATCCAGGCCGCCACGGTCAAGCCGTATAGTACTTTGGGTCCTGCTCCTTGTTGTTATCCTGCTTCTGCCCTTTATTATCTGGTTTTCTGTAAATCAGCCTGAACCGGTTCCCATTTTTGCCTCCCGGCTTCTCCCTCCACATATTCCTGCCGGACAGTCGTTCCCGGTCATTATTCAAGTTGTAACAAAACAGGAAGGACCCTTTTCCCTGATTCTGAGAGAAACGCTTCCCGCAGGCTACGAACCGTTCGTAAGCGCTCCCCCTTTTACCGGCATTGATAAAAAAAGCGGCAGCCTCAAATGGCTTACCAGAACCACCGGCCAAGTTACAACCTTTGTTTATCTAGCGAAAAGAGTTGCCGGGAAACCTGGTACAAGCAGTGATTCGCCTCTTCGTTTCAGCGGCTCGGTCACTTTGGGTGATAAAAAATCGGCGGAGACAACGATAGCGGGCTCACAGGTTCTCCCCCTTGCTGACTACCACTGGGCTGATGCCAATCGTGACAACCGTATTGAGGACGCTGAGATCCTGGCAGTATATGACACCTTCAGCGCCCTCGACAATGTGGAGTATGACTGGCAGAAAGTCGATGAAATCTGGTCAGGAAATGGTTATTACTGGGATGGCAGCAAACAGAAATATGTTATACTGCAGTAACTGAATCTCAGCCTGCCCCCCTTTTACTGCAAGTTCAAGTCCGTTGCCACCACACTCACTACCTGCTCAAAAAAACCTTCTTAAGGTGAAAGTACCAGCAAAACACGTTTTCCTGTTTCCCGGTTCGTTCGAAACGGAGTTTCAGTCGAGATCCTTTTTCTCATCGAGCAGTGCTTCTTCATAAGCCCTTCTTGTTTCACTGTTAAAGCAGACAAAAAGCACCCTTACCAACTCGGTGTTGACTGCCAGAGCCTTTCGTGTTTCGCGCACGGCGATGCGGGCGGCCCTTGTTTTCGGGAAGCCGTAAACGCCAGTACTGACAGCCGGGAAGGCGAGACTTTGCAAACAATATGCCCGGGCAAGGAGAAAGCTCTTCCGGTAGCAGCTTTTCAGCAGATCGTCCTCACCTGACGAACCGCCGCGCCAGACCGGCCCGACAGTATGTATGACATAACTGGCAGGCAGGTTATAGCCCCTGGTTATCTTGGCATCTCCCGTTGGACATCCCTTCAGTTTCCTGCATTCTTCCAGCAGGGCCGGCCCTGCTGCCCGGTGTATGGCACCATCCACGCCTCCACCACCCAGCAAAGAATTATTTGCAGCATTAACTATTCCATCCACATCAAGTATTGTGATATCCGTATCGACCAGTTCTATTCTTGCGCTCATTTTTTCACCTCTATCATAAATATAAAATTTCCCGATAGGTGTTGTGCGATATTTGACAGACCTCTTATTTTATGTCATTTTTCGAAAATTCTCAGATGGATTATGGCGGGTGACGGAACTATAACTATACTGCCACCTTACTGGTTTCAGATCCTTTTTCAGGGAGTAATATTTCATGGTGAGAAAACACATAATTACATCGCTTTTCCTTATCGTTTTCTCTCTTATGGGCTTATCGGGCGTCAAATCCAATGACGCCCCTTTCTGCAGGCGCCTGGATGAGAAAGCCACCGGCGACATGGCAAAATACTCACTGCATGGAGACGCCAATGGCCCCTTGTATTTCAGCGGCATCAGCTGTGCTATAACACATCGCAACAAGGTACTCTGCGCCATGGAAATGGTCAGTTTTGACACCACTGCAAGGGTCTTCGACTATTACAACGGTGAAGAGATAGCGATTAGCAAAGCCTATTTCTGGCTCGACGAGAAAGATAACGAGACACCCATTGTGGCCTTTGGTTCCCAAGCGAGTGCGGATAAATACAAGGCCGATAAGGGGTATGGCGTTATCCTGGATTATACCGGCCTTACAGACAGAGAACTCAACTAGATGCTCTCCTTCCTTGCCGGTACATGCAATCCCAGCGGTGCCAGCACGTTTTTTCCCGCCCAGTTTTTTAATTCATCAGGCGATTGGCCACGATCCAGCCTGCTGCACAAATCCCGCAGGTCAATTGCAATGGTCTCGATCTTTATGCGGCACTCTTTCCTTGCCTTCTCAACCAAAGACCAGTCACCATTTTTCCAGAACTGTTTACTGGCCTCATTTATTTCCGGGCAGAGAAATTTACGCATGCCATCCAGAAAGGAGACGTAAAACCCGAGAGAGCTCTTTTTCTCCCAGGCAACTATATGGCTGAGGAGTCCTTTTGCGTGCGTATCGGCGAGGATATCCTTTACCGCCCGGGCAAGCAGTTCAAGGGGCGTGGCAGGGAAGGCTCCGATAATCTTTGTAAGCATTTCACTATCCACTTGATTTTCCTGGCTTTCCCCTACTTCGTGATAGATAAAGATGTCCATCTCCTCTTCTATGATAGTGTCAAAGCCATCAATGAGCTTTGCCCGGTCCAGGGAGCAGCCCTCCTTGATCAGGCCGTAGCAGGCAAGGGCCTGCTGCATGGCTATCCTGCAGGAGGGGTTGATTTCCTGGATCTGGTCCCAGAAAAAAAACCGCAGGGGCTCTTTTCTGATATATATGGTTCCATCCTGCAGCATGGCAAAAGGGCTGGAAAGCTCGCGGGCCTTTTCTTTTCCGAGGATCAGGGCAGGACATCCCTCTACCACCCTGTCTTCAAGAATTTCTGCAACAAAGAAAACCGCTTTCATGGACCTGCCATAGCCGGCGCCATAAAAAAGACTATCAGGTGACAGATGCTCATTGATTAACGGCAGCAGGAAAGGATCAACTGTCTGGTCGTTTATGGGAAGAGGCAGGAAGGGTTTATTCTGCATGCTTTCCCAGTAGGCTTCTTTTGCGGCAATCCAGTCAAGGAGAACAGGAGAATCGGGCTCCTGCCATGGCTCCAGCCCAGTCTCCCACTTGTAGAGATTACGCAGTTTCAACACCAGGGTGCAAATGGAATAGATGCCGTTGTCCCTGGCGTCTGAAATATCGCAGTTATGTTTTACAGCATAGTAAAAGGAACTTTCGTTCATAATTGCAGAGTAGTAAAAAATCCTTGTGTGGGACTGTTATGGTATCAAGGGCCCCCTCCCCCTGCCATCCCCGTCAAAAGCCGGTTTCATATCAGGTGGATACACCTTGATCCTGTTGTCCTCCAGGAACTTCACGGTCGTGGTTCTCTTGCCGGAATACCAGGCCCCCACCCTGTTCCCTTGCGGATCAAGGATATAGGAAGCGCTAAATTGGACATCCTTCCAAAAGTCTATATTACGCGAGAGGTTATCTACCCATCTCTTAATATGATTTTCGCTCACATCAGGGACCGGCACCCAGAGGCCGGTATCGTTATCCAGCTGGTAATCTTTTTGTATTGCCAGAATAGCAGCTGGGGCATTATAGCCTCCAGTTACGTAATAGAGATGATCCGGCAAAACCTGGTAACTTTCGAACATTTTGTCCAGTTCGCGGTCCCACCTCATGGTTCCATAGTTGCCCCCTGCGCAGCCGGCAAACATGATAAGCATGAGAACAACTCCCAACATAGAAAAAACACCTTTTATCATCCTTATGTCATGATTATTCAACATTTTCATAGTAATCACCTTTGCGTTAGGATATTATCGTTCACAGTTTTCCCACTGCATGGTTTCCCCTCTTTATAACTATATGGTAATCACCTCGCAATTCTTTTACCAGCTCCACATTTTTTTAACAAATTTCCACCATTAAAATGGTCCTCCCTTGACAGTATGTACTATCTAAGGTAGGCAATTGTAACCATGGTAATCGCTTTATTTTTAAAAAAATTGTCAGGCCTTTACTCATAACCGGGTTTTTCATGCTCAAACGTTACCTGGCTAAACTGCTTGATCATCTGGCTCCCCGGGAGGGGCTTGTTCTACTGATTATGGCCATTATTGTCGGGGTAGCAACCGGACTCGCAGCTGTTCTCTTTATCCATCTCATTGCGTTTATCCAGTTCTTCTTCTATGGCGGCGCCGAGAAAATCCTCCCTGCTTTAGGCCGTATATGGATCATCCTGGTTCCTGTAATCGGCGGCCTGATGGTAGGACCGATTATCGCCAGGTTTGCGGTGGAAGCTAAAGGGCATGGTGTTCCTGAAGTAATGCAGGCTCTCATACTACGTGGCGGACGTATACGACCGCGCGTTGCCGTGGCTAAGATCATAGCCTCAGCACTCTGTATCGGAACGGGAGGATCAGCAGGACGTGAGGGACCGATAGTCCAGGTCGGATCGGCCTTGGGTTCTTCCATCGGTCAATGGCTTCACCTTTCAGATGAACGGATTAAGAACCTGGTAGCCTGCGGAGCTGCTGCAGGCATAGCAGCAACATTCAACGCCCCCATTGCCGGTGTGGTTTTTGCCATAGAGGTCCTGCTCAGTGAACTGCAGGTGGCCGTGTTCGGAAACGTCGTTGTTGCAGCAGTGGCCGCGAGCATTGTGAGCCAGATTTTTCTAGGCACCCGTCCAGCGTTTGAGATTCCAGGCTATGTCATGCATTCACCCTGGGAAATTCTGCTTTATGTTTTTCTGGGGCTCCTATCAGCACTTGTCGGCATTTTTTTCATCCGCCTGCTCTATTATACTGAAGATGTATTTGACCGGCTTGCCATGCCTTTATGGCTCAAACCGGCAGCAGGGGCTCTCCTCCTTGGAATCCTGGCCTTCTGCTATCCTTACGTGGGTACCATTTCTTATATTTCAGTAGAAGACATGACACTGGGTCTGCCCATTACTGAAAACTATCCGCATATTTTTGGTTCCGGTTTTCTCTTTCTCGAAGAAGTGCTGCAAGGACGTGCGCCTTTTTTCCTGCTCTTTATCCTCATCTTCCTGAAACCCCTGGCGACCTCATTTACTCTTGGTTCCGGCAATTCCGGCGGTGTCTTTGCACCGTCACTCTTTACGGGTGCCATGCTTGGAGGCTCCTTTGGTTACCTGGCCATGCATCTGTTCCCGGACCTCACCATCGAGATCGGGGCCTATGCCCTGGTAGGCATGGCAGCCGTTTTCTCTGCTGCTGCAAGAGCACCGCTCACCTCAATGCTTATTGTTTTTGAAATGAGCAACGACTACCGTCTGATCCTGCCACTCATGGCGGCTGGCATGGTTGCCTCGACCTTTGCCCAGTGGCTGCATTCCGATTCCATTTACAGCCTGAAGCTTACCAAGCGCGGCATTCGCTTTGAGCAGGGCAGGGATATGGATATCATGCAGACTGTCCAGGTTGAAGAAGTCATGAATAAGTCACCGATCACCGTTCAGAAAGAGCAGAGTTTGGCTGACCTTTTCGCAGCCTTCCAGGAAACGCACCTAGGTGGTTTCCCGGTCCTTGAGAACGGCCGAATATTATACGGTATGGTTACCATACAGGACATGGAGCGCACCATCCAGAAAATGGAAAAAACTTTGTACAGAAAGGATGTCAATTTAAAGGATTTGAAAGTCTGGGACGTTGCAACCCCTGACCCTGTAACAGTCTTTCCGGATGACCCGATCTGGTTGGCGATAAGGAAAATGGCACCACGCGATCTGGCCAGGCTGCCGGTGGTTGCAGGAAACAATCCAAAGCAATTTATCGGCCTTATCAGTCGAAGTGATATTGTCAGGGCATATAACGTTGGACTCATGCGAAAGCAGAAAGATGAGCTGGCCCAGGACCGTTCAGCCCTCCGCAAGGTGACCGGTCTTGAATTCATCGAGATAAAGGTCGAGCCCAATTGCCCCGGAACCGACAAAAGACTGGCCGATATTACTCTGCCCCAAAACACTAATGTTGTCTCTCTGCTCCGGTATGGAACTGTCCTAGTCCCTGACGGAAATACCAGAATACTTCCAGGTGATGTCATAACCATCCTCTGTTTTTCAAGCCAGATAGAATCTGTCAGGAAAATCTTTATCTGCCACGACTGAATCGCTCGGGCCAGAGATCAGGTATAGAAATGAAACCTGCCTGTTAACAGGTCATGAGACGGTTTAGCCGCCCATCTATGCCTGACTTCTGAATGCATCACTGCTCTGGCCTAGTAAATACAATTGATTTAAAGAGCATTTGGGGTATTATGACAAAAATTGAGGGGACGAAATATGAAAGGTAATATTTAATCAGCCTGGGAAATGAAAAAATCCATTACTGAAGAATCAATACTCCTGATAAGTATCTTCAAATGGTTCATTATAGCGAGTTTGATTGGTGTTGTTGTCGGATTTTCCACAACCATATTCCTGACATGCCTCAACTGGAGTTCTGCCCGGCTTGGTGAAAATTACTACTTTTTTTTGCTGCTGCCCCTGGCACTTGCACTAAGCTCCTATATCACAAAATACCTGGCGCCCGAAGCTGAAGGGCATGGCACGGAAAAGGTTATTGAAGCCGTGCATCGCCATGATGGCGACATTAAGGCGATTGTGGTGCCGATTAAACTGGTGACAACGGTCATTACCCTTGCCTGCGGGGGTTCTGCCGGCAAGGAAGGCCCATGCGCCCAGATCGGAGGAGGGCTGGCTTCAATTATCGGCAATCTATTGCATTTTGACAAAGCAGATCGCAAGAAGCTGGTCATCTGCGGCATCAGCGCAGGTTTCGCCTCTGTTTTCGGCACTCCAATAGCAGGGGCAATTTTCGGTATCGAGGTGCTTTTTATCGGGGGCATCATGTATGAGGTCCTGCTGCCAACCTTCATTGCCGGTGTCATGAGTTACCAGGTTTCATCGGCCCTGGGCGTTTCTTATTTTTATCACCGGATTGAATTTATCCCTGCCTTTACCGAGCTCTTCTTCATCAAGGTGCTCTTTGCCGGCATCCTGTTTGGTATCTGCTCCCTGATCCTTATTGAATCATTAAATCTCTTTCAGCGCTTATCGGAGAAAATCCCATGGTGGGCACCGCTGAAAGGACTTCTCGGAGGTGCAGTCCTCATTCTGTTGACCCTTTTTTTATCCACCAACTATCTGGGTTTAGGACTTGGCACGATTGAAGCCACCCTTGCCGGTTCCAGGGTAGTATGGTACGCCTTTGCAGCAAAAATCATTTTTACCTGTATTACCCTTACATTCGGCGGCAGCGGCGGCATTGTGACACCCGTATTTTTTGTCGGCGCAACATTTGGAAGTATATTGGCAGCAATTCTCGGGGTCGATCCGGCAACCTTTGCCGCTATTGGCATGGTTGCCCTCCTGGCAGGAGCTGCAAACACCCCCATTGCCGCGTCTATCCTGGCCGTGGAACTCTTTGGGGCCAAGATAGCTCCGTATGCTGCAGTTGCCTGCGTAGTCAGCTTCCTGATGACAGGACATCGAAGCGTTTACCCTTCCCAGGTATTCGCTATTATGAAGTCTTCATCCTTCCGCGATCAGACCGGCAAGGAAGTTACCGATGCCCAGGCCGAATTCCTGCTTCGAAGAAAGAGCCTTACACGCTATATCCTATCGACGATCAGAAAACTAGTGCGCAGAGGAGACAACCTGAAGTGAAAGTCATGCACTAAAGCGCCATAGCCGCTTCACAGTCGACAGGTTTAAACTGTCGCATTTCTAAGCAGCACAATGTAATTACACGGTTGATTTACAGGGAATTGGACAAACAGCATAGAATTTGAATAAATTTCTCTGCCATTTAAGCTGAAATGCGGTCAATCCGGGAAAAAACCCGCCCAGGAATAGTATTTACACCCCGGGATAGACTTTGATGTGCCAGGGCTCGAAACGAACTCCCTTAAGATTGTCCTTCGTATAGCGAAGACTTATATACTCGAGATTGTCAAGTTTCTTGAATACCTCTGTTGACGTAAAACTTCTGGTGAAATTCAAGACGCCATACCCTATCTGACCGACATCGAAATCAGCGATACCGTGAAATGAATACCCTGGAGGTGCTAACGAGCGGGACGCCAGGGAAAGATTTCCTCTATTTGCATCCGCCTTGTCGAGAAAGAGCAGAAACTGCTTGACAATCCCCCTTATTCCGGAAGTCAGGTACAACTTGTCGCCCACTTGTTTCTTGAGCTTTTGATACATATCATGCGGAACGCCCCGATACAGGTAGTTTCCACTGGCAGGGATTTTTACGACATCGTTCTCACTGATGCGGAAAGTCAATTTGTCTATGGGCTTCTCATCGACAAACCCATAGATTGAGCTGTCCGTAAAGAAAATTCTTTCAAGGAAATCGAGCTCCCCTTTGGTAAATTCACCGACCTCTGGGTAGTTGCGGGCAATGGCGAGGCTATCGTCAAAGCTCAAGAGATAAAAATTACCGTGCCCGACTGTGAGCTCGAGTCTTTTAAGGCGTGAGACACAGGAGCGAAGTACCGGAAGCAGTTCTTTTTCAAGATAGATATCTTCCGGATGCGGCCGGTTAAAATTCTGCATCTTATGGAGATAGTCTTTGATGTAACTGTCAAAGGCAGCTTGAGAGATGCCTTGGGATTGCGGCAATAGCTGGTTGGCGGAAACAAGGGAGAATGGGTCAAGTCCGCTGAGAATAACCCCTGCGGTTACAGCTTTTAAAAAATCTCTTCTCTTCATTTTCATACAGCAGCAAATAAATTTACTAACAAAAAGTAGGGAATGGGATTTATGGTTACATCCCAGAATCAAATTTAACCATTCCCCTCAAATGTGTAATAATAACAACGGGTAGAACGAATAACAAGAAAAAATTTAAAATATACAAATAATTTATAGCTGTTTTTATTATATGCCCAGGTAAATTCTGTAGCAGATACTGGCGCAGTTCCTACACATATGGTATGCTCCCGCCTCTTATAGACCATACCTGGAAAGCACTTGCAATCGGCAGCATAGGATGATGTAAATGAGCACAGACACACAGAAGATTATCTACTCCATGATCGGAGTAAGCAAATACTTTGATAAAAAACCGGTGATCAAGGACATCAGTCTTTCCTTTTTCTACGGGGCCAAGATCGGGGTCCTCGGTTTAAACGGTTCCGGGAAGAGTACGATGCTGCGCATCATGGCCGGTCTTGACCATGAATATAATGGCAGGATAACCATGTCTCCCGGGTTCACCTTCGGTTACCTGGAACAGGAACCCCTCTTGGGGGAAACCAAAACCGTCTGGGAAATCGTCAAGCAGGGAGCCCGTGAGCAGGTTGACCTGCTGGCTGAATTCAACGAGATCAATGCCAAGTTTGCTGAACCGCTTGATGATGAGGCTATGAACATACTTATCGAGCGCCAGGGAGAGGTGCAGGAAAAACTTGACGCCCTCGATGCCTGGGATATTGAAAGCAGGCTCGAAATGGCAATGGATGCCCTTCGTTGTCCTCCCGGAGACACTCCGATCAATATTGTATCCGGAGGTGAGCGGAGACGGGTAGCCCTTTGCAGATTGCTGCTGCTGAAACCGGACATCCTGCTGCTTGACGAACCGACCAATCATCTGGATGCTGAATCCGTCGCCTGGCTGGAGCATCATCTCCAGCAGTATCCCGGTACCGTCATAGCAGTTACCCATGACCGTTATTTCCTGGACAATATTGCAGGCTGGATACTTGAACTCGACAGAGGCCACGGCATACCATGGAAGGGGAATTATTCTTCCTGGCTGGAACAGAAACAGAAAAGGCTTAAACTCGAGGAAAAGCAGGAGAGCGAAAGACAGAAAACTCTGGAACGGGAACTTGAATGGATCAGGATGTCCCCAAAGGGACGGCATGCCAAATCAAAGGCAAGGATAAACTCCTATGAGAACCTGCTGGACCAGGAGACTCAGAAAAAAATCAGAGAACAGGAGATCTATATCCCCCCCGGACCACGCCTGGGCAAGACAGTAATTGCAGCAGAACAGGTAAGCAAGGCTTTCGGAGACAGACTCCTCTTCGAGAACATGAACTTTAAGCTACCACCAGGCGGCATTGTCGGGATTATCGGCCCGAACGGCGCCGGCAAGACGACTCTGTTCAAGATGATAACCGGCCAGGAACAGCCAACCAGCGGTAGTATCAGCCTCGGAGACTCGGTAAAACTGGCCTACGTTGACCAGACCAGGGACGTCCTTGACCCAAACAAGTCAATCTGGCAGGTTATTGCGGACGGCCAGGATGCGATTACCCTGGGAGACCGCGAAATCAACTCCCGTGCCTATGTTGGGCGGTTTAATTTCTCCGGCTCTGATCAGCAGAAAAAAGTGGGGCAGCTTTCCGGCGGTGAGCGAAACAGGGTGCACCTGGCACGTCTGCTGAAAGAAGGAGCCAATGTGCTCCTGCTGGATGAACCTACCAACGACCTGGATGTCAATACCCTCCGCGCCCTGGAAGAGGCCTTGGAGAATTTCGCCGGCTGTGTGGTTGTCATCAGCCATGACCGCTGGTTTCTGGACCGGATTGCCACCCATATAATAGCCTTTGAAGGTGACAGTAGTGTCGTCTGGTTTGAAGGTAATTACTCCGAATATGAAACGGAGCGCAAAAAACGGCTCGGTGCCGCAGCTGAGCAGCCGCACAGGATAAAATACCGCCAATTGACACGTGCTTAGATGCTTCGCAGATTTTTATACTTTCCTGCCTTGCCAATCTTCTGCCAAGTACTTAATTTGTTGGAGTCCCGCATTGAGCAGGCAAAAATATCTTACGGATCTTACTTTATATTTATGGATTGGAAACAGCACAATGAAAAAAATCATACTTCTAACACTTTCCGCATTCCTCCTAGTCTTTCTCGGGTCCCGGTTCGTTCCCGCTGCCCAGCCGCAATTCCCCGGCCTTGAGCAGCAGACTTCCCTTTTCAAAACGGTTTCCCCGCAGGAAGCTAAAAATCTTATAGAAAACCGCAGGGACTTGCTGCTTATAGATGTCCGCGGCCAGGACGAATTGCATGAAGGCTACATTGAGGGATCGACCCTGATGCCTTTATGGGATATCGTAAAGGGTTCCCTGCGTCCACCCAAAGATAAACCGATCCTCCTCATCTGTGCTGTTGGTGGCCGCAGTCTCGCATTGGGCCAGCTCATGTCCAGAAACGGCTGGAATGAAGTCTATAATCTCAAGGGTGGCATCTCGGCCTGGAAAGAGGCGAATCTGCCTTTGAAGTACTAACGTAAAGGTTTCACGCTATCGAGATTTATGAGGATTTAAAACTTAGACCACCCTCGAAATCTTGCCCCCTAGAAACCTCTAATTTAGAAATTGAATATTGAAGGCTGACTGCTGATAGTTTGCTGCTTATATTTCACCCTTCTGCGCAGCGCTTAACAAACTTTTCCACGTTCTTTTGCACCTGATCCCAATCCTCTTCACTCACGGCCTGCTCTCCAAAAAGCGACATCCCCACTCCTAAAGCCGCCGCTCCTGCCTGCAGATACTCATGAATATTTTCGAGTTTCACACCGCCGACCGCTACTAAGGGTATATCATCATAAGGCCCGCGCAATTCCCTGATATAAAGTGGACCACCAAGGGCACGGCAGGGAAAAACCTTAACCATGAGCGCACCGGCATTCCAGGCCCTGTAAACTTCGGTCGGTGTCAAGGCCCCGGCAATAAGAGGAACATCTTTGCTTCTGACAAATTCCATGACGTCGGGATCAAAGCTCGGGGTGACCAGGAACATGGCGCCTGCCTCACAGCCTCTCTTCGCTTCTGCAAGGTTGCGGATTGTACCCATACCCAGATACCTACCCTCAGGCACATGACCCCTGTTCGCGGCGACCATTTCTTCTGCACCGGGAGTATTCATGGTTATTTCAATAGCCTGCAATCCTGCCGCAAAAGAAGCCTGCATGAGCGGGCTGAACATATCAGCCCCAATACTGCGCAGAATTCCAATTAGCGGAACTTTCAAGTTCATAGGCTTGTTACCCCTGAGAACAACTCTGTATCTGCTTTATTGCCGACATGGATATCATAATTAGCCTGACCAGGTAATTGTGTAAAGATAAATGGGAACAAAAAAACCTCCCAAGTTTCCCATAAGGGTTTCATGTGCCCCTTGGACATATTAATAGTTTAAGAACCATTCACGAGTCCATATTGATAGCAAGAATCTGGACACAATCAAAAAATTTAGTTACACCTCAAGTTGTGTCAGTTTATTAATACATTTGTCACATTTTTGGGAATCATGTCTTTGCGTTTTATAAAAGTTGACAAATGATGCCAGGAGGGTATTAAATAAGATTGAAAAAGCGCCCCATTTCCAGGATTCCGCCTCCCTGGCATCATTGCTGTCCATATCCGTCTTCCAGGTTGGCAGACTACCAGGATTCTAATGAGGCGATCACCCATGTAAACTACTTTGTTTTTTTTAAATAGTGGGACTGGCGTCAGACTATATGGTGAGAAAGTTTTATCGAAGCCTGCAACGAACCAAGAAGCGACAATGCGGGTCTGGGTGCACGTCCTGCCCCAAGGAACAAAACTGCTGGGAAGGTCCCGGCAACTAATTCCTCATAGCAACAAGTAGGGGCTGGAAATAAAAATGTTTACCAGAATTGCTACACTAAATTTACTGATTGTATTGATTTTAATAAGTGCACCGGCTGCAGCTTATGAAGTTACGGACAAACTGTCCTTTGGCGGAATTTTGGCAGGTGCCTATCAGTATCAGATCCTGGGAGATTCTTCCCCTGATTATGAAGACACCGGCAGGGGAGCGGTGCCGTTTCAAGCAGAGATAAACTATACCCCATCAACCGTCCAATGAATTCTTTGTAAACTTCGGCTTTGCTGCCGGCGATGGTTTGAATGACGGAACTTCCCCATTTTATCTGGCCCCCTGGGCAGCATCTCTAGAGCATGACGTTAAGGATATAAACGGCCGCAACCGCGACTACTTATTAACTGCCTGGTATAAACACATTTTCAATTTTGCCGGTGAGCAGCAATTGGCTTTGACCGTCGGTATCATTGATGCTACAGACTATCTGGACGAAAATGCCTATTCTAATGATGAATATACCCAGTTCATGAACGAAGCGCTGGTCAACGGGCCACAGGGTTTTCTGCCATCCTATGATATTGGCGGTGCCCTAGAATGGGAGTATAACCGCTTTGCGATTAAGGGGGCTGTCATGAACGTGGGAGAGAATGATGACGGCAAAAATTACAACTATTACGGGGTCCAATTCAGTTATTTGTTGGAATCTAACTTAGGTGAAGGTAACTATCGTGTGATTTTAAATAGGACAAGCGAAGACTTCCTGAATCCAGAGGGCACCGAAGCAGAAAGATTAAACGCTCTTCTGTTATCCTTTGACCAGGAGATGGGTGACATTTTCGGGGCCTGGCTGAGATTTGGTTGGGCCGGCGATGATGCTGCACTCCACTTGAAGAGCCTGTACTCATGCGGCCTCAATATCATAGGCAGTGGCTGGCAAAGGCCTGATGATAATATCGGCATAGGCTACGCTTATCTTAAAGGGGGTAATATGGGAATAGACAACAGCCAGGTATTTGAAACTTATTACCGCTATGCGTTCAAAGAATATTTCGCGGCCACTGCTGATATTCAACACATGAAAGACAGCATGAAAGAAGACGGAAAAACTGACGGCTGGATTTTTGGGGTTCGGCTTACGGCTGAATTTTAATAAGACAATACCTAATTTAACACATATTCTGATTCATGTTAGCTCGAACAAGTTGTAAAAGTTCATTTTTTACACGTAAAACAACTTAATATTCTTGATATTAAATTGAAATTTTCAAAAGTCGCAAATTGTTTCCCAGAATAGAAACTTTTTGAGCTTTTTAAGAAGTTGCCATGTCTAGTGGCAATGTTCATTTTGCGATCAATCTATTTACTTTAACTCGCGTTTTGCCCACCAAAGACCCGGAATCATTGGAATCCACAAGGTGAACCCCCGCAACAACAAAGTCGCTGTGAGTGCAGCCTCAATAGGGATACCTAACACACCGAGCATGGCGACACAGGTAGTCTCGAATGTGCCCAAGCCGAGCGGAATAGGGCCAAGCGTTGCTACAATGGAGGCTAGCACAAAACTCGGGAGTGCCACCCAGAACGAAACATGCTGCCCCACTGCCTGCAGCATAACCCACAATGTGGCCGAATCGAGTATGAAAATTGAGCCATGCAGCAATGTTGCGATCATTATTAGCACTGGATTGCGGACCAGTTCAACCGGTGCATCACTGAAGGCGTGCAACAGATCTTTCAAGCCAGGTATGCGAAGTAGCCATGCAGGAAGGTCTTTTTTTACCAATATGTCTCAGCACAAGGGCTCCGACAGGAATCGCCACGGCAACCAGGCAAAAGACAAATGTCACGCTGATAATCCAGACATTAATTTTGTGGTAAAACCACAACAGTAAAATACTCGTGATAGCCACGATAAAATAGGCTGCATAATATGCAACCAGGCTTACAAGCATCGTTGCCATGCAAAGGTGTGTGGAGATACCGCGTCGGCGCAGGGCAGCAACAAAAAATGCAGTGCCGCTCATGCCACCACTTGGAACGGCCTGGTCCGAAAATAACTTTGCGACCCCAAGGGGGACCAGTGATAAAAACGGATATGGCAACCCTCCAACCCTTAGCGCTTGATGCCATACTTCAGCCACGCTGAAATAAGTAAATGACTGAAATACCAAGGCGAGGATCAGCCATAATGGTTCGGCCTGTTGGAGGAGTTGTACAAGGTGCTCTATTTCGCTGTAGTGGGTGACCACCACAATTAATCCCGAGATAAGCAGCAGTCCCACAAACCATGCCTGGATAGTACTCCATCGGGAAGTTGCCTGTGTTTTTTTATTCAGAGAGTGCATACTCAATCTCCGACAACATACGCTTAACACAGGCTTTACCTGTCAGCATTTTTAAAATTTGCTGCTTCTACATTTTTTGCGATTGTTCTAGAGCTTCTCATTTCGGTTAAAAGCTCCAGCTGGACTTCCTGGATCTCGACGAGCCTTTCCCATTGATTAGATAAAAGGTGGTCGAGCTTCTGATGTAATTGACGAATTTCAAGTTCTGCCTTGAGATTTACCTGGTAATCATGCATAACTCTTAGGCGGTCCTTCTCCTCTTGGCGGTTCTGGCTCATCATGATAATCGGGGCTTGTATTGCAGCAAGACAGGAAAGTATGAGATTAAGAAAAATATAAGGATATGGATCAAAGGGCTTGAAAAATAGAGCAACCGAGTTGATTAAAACCCAGGCAAAGAGTATGCCCCCAAAGAGTATAATAAATCTCCAGCTGCCGCCGAACTGGGCGATCCGATCTGAAAGGCGCTGACCAAATGTAAGACCCGATTCATATTTCTCGTCCACTTGGGTGGCAAGGATTTCATGCTTAGCAATGCTATCCAGCACCTCTTTTTCCAGGTAGGACAATTCACCCTTTTCCTCCTCGATAAGAGAGAGCACATACTGGTTTCGATAATGATTCAGATCATCCATGCAGATGAACCCTACGCTTGACCATCCAGGCTGAGATTGCCTGATCAGTTTTGTGATAACAGGACGAACCAGTCCTGCTGCTATGAGTTCCGTTTCCACTGCCTTCCTGCCGCAAATCTGGCATTGCTCATCCCTAATATTTGCTATCGCTGTCATTCTTTTTTCGCTCCGGCTCTTGAGGGGGAAAGGTTATGCAATGTTAATTATTATTCTCTACTAAATCTTGACGTCAACAACTATTAGCATTGATTTTTCTGTATAGGCTAGTGTGTTAGGAAAGTAAATTATGGGACAGTATATTTTTCTTGCAAAATAGAAACTTTTTTTGACTCTTATGATGTTGCCATGTGTAGTGGCAACCTTGACTTTCTGGCACTAATAATTCCTTTGGTTAATATTTCACAATATGAACAGGTACTGGTCCCCTAACTTCATCGCTGTGTCTGTTCCAATATTTGACATTGAAAAGCTAGTCGACCAAGAAAACAAAATGAATAAATGCTTATTATGTCCCTAGACTTTTTTATGACAATATATAATTTAAGTTGCCAGATGAGTTGCCTGGGAGGAATTATATGCTAGCGTAATTTTTCAAGTTTAATTTATTATAATTTAAAAGTAACTTTTCCTTTTCCCAAAATTTCGATAACGCCATATTAATCAAAAAAGAGTGAGGAAATAACCATGAAAAACCTCAGTAAATCGTCTTACCGTCTTACTATTGCCTTTTTCAGCCTGTTTCTGGCATTTTGCTTTACCGCAGTCATAGCGGTTCAGCCGAATCCTGCTGCAGCCTCCGAGGCCGATAACCTTGCCAAAACCATAGACAAGGAACTGCGGGACGCCGAACGGCTGATGTTCAATGGCAATAAGGAAGAGGCGGACATGAAACTTGAAGCTGCCGGAGTCATGATCACCAATCTGAAAAACATGGATCCCGGCAACACGAAACTGAAAACACTTGAATCGAAATACGACCGAACCCGCAAAACCCTTGATAAACGCCTGGGCAAAACCAGCCAGACCAGCTCCGAAAGGCCTCTTCCGCCAAAACCAAAGACCCCGGCACCCTCTTCTGCTAGCCCTGATGCTAACCAAACAGTGCCGGCGGCAGAACAGGCGACCCAACTACCAGGAGGCGTCAAAAAACGGCTTGGAGAAATTGAAGGAGCATTAAACGAGGCGGAGAGACAGTTATCCAACAACCGGATCAAGAATGCCCGCTACCAGCTTGATAAGGTGCCCGGCTATTTTGAGGACATCGACAGAATGTACAGCGGTCAATTCTCCACCGACCATCCTGAATACCAGGCGACCACACAGCGATATGCCGAGGTGCTGGCCAAGATTGAGGCCGGTGCCGAAGCCGAGGCCCAGGCGGAAGCTGATGCGACCAAGGCTGAAGAGGCCAACAAAGCCATGGCAAAACAATGGATCGATCGTTTTGCCCCTTATATTTCAGCCTCTTATCTGCCTCCTGGCCACAAACCAGACAAAGAACTGATTTTCCCCGGCATCGCCGACCCGGAGAAAATTCCAGAAATGCAGAAGATATATGAGGAGGCAAAGAGTGTTTATGCTGAGTATGAACAGGCCGGACTCGCATCCTCCGATATCCCCTGGGACCTGGAACAAGCCGCCAGGGACCTCAAGTATGCCCTGGAAAGCTATGAAAGTTCCTACAGGAGCGCCATGGATGGCTATGCCCGGGATGCAGAATCCAATGTTGACCAGGCCCTTGCTTATCTGGCAAAAACCGACTGGAAGACCGACCCTGAGGCTGTGCCGCCCTTGATCAACAAGGACTGGAAAGAACGCATAGACGTTCTCATCAGGAACCTGGATACCGTATTAGCTGCCGATGACCCAAAGCTGACCGAACTGAAAGCCAGACATGCAAAAATGCTCCAGCAGGACGATGAACATCGAAAAATATGGCAGGAACGGGTCAGGGTCCGGCCGGAAATATATAAGGGAAGCGATCTTGCGGATATCCGGGCCAAGGCGGACAGTATCGTCAAAACAGAAAAATCCGGCGCCGCAATCTTGAGGATTTCGGTGTACAAGGATGAATGGGAGGAAGAATCGGTAATCGAGTCCACGGACTCCACCAACACGGCCGTACGCTATCGGGTCACCAGGATGATCAACACCCAGGTGGCGGCCAAACAAAATAACGAGGTCTTGCTCCACACACTGCATATCGCAAAGGATAAACAGTCCGACGGCAACTGGACCAAGCTCTATGGCCATATCATGCATTCCGACAAAATGCTGGAAGAAAACGTGAACAAGTAGGACGGTTCATGCTGTCATGGGGATGTATGTGCCAGGGGTCAGGTTTGACAATTGGGCCTGTTAGATATTAGTAAGATTTAAATTAAGTCAACACTACTTACCACAATGTTGACTTACCCCAGCCTCATGCCGAGTCAACATATCCAGAAGACATTTGTGCTTTCTGTATGATGATTGCAATTGGTTAAATAGAACACACAAAGTATCAGGGGCTCGTTTCCTGAAGGTATTACCTGCGCCAGGCCTTGATTACTCCTTCAATCTGCCGTAAATTCTGCAGCAGCCGGCTGAGATGGTCAAGGTCTTCGACCTCTAGGACTATATTGCTGGTAGACAGATTATCTGCGGTGGTCTTGGCTTCCAGTTCAACGATATTGGCATCATTCATACTGATTGTATTGCTGACCGCTGCCAGCATGCCTTTCTTGTTCTGCGTCACAAGGTAGATCTGGGCCCGGTGCACTGTCTTGATCCCGACAGCCCAGCTCACCTCGATCCTGCGCTGTGGATCTGTTGCCAGGAGGTTTGGACAGTTAACCTTATGAATGGATATGCCGCGGCCGGTTGTTATAAAACCCATGATCTGGTCACCTGGAACTGGAAGACAGCACTGGCTTATTTTAACCAGCATGTCATCAACTCCTTCAATTATTATACCGCCGCCATGTTCCCCACGTTTCTGGGCATGGGGGGCAACGCCAACAACCTCCTGTTCCTCGACCTTGGTCTCCTCCACTGGCCCTAGTTCTTCAGGCTGGAGCACCCTGATGACATTCTGTATGGAAAGGCCTCCTGAGCCGACCTTGCCCAACAGGTCTTCCAGGGAGTTGCAGCGGGAAGCTTTGAGGATCTGCTTCATATGGCCGGTCTTGATTATCTTCTTCAGTGAAGTATCATACTTGCGAAGTTCGCGTTCACAGATCTCGCGCCCGACATTCATGGCCTTTTCTTTTTCTTCACTGCGGAGCCAGTGCCTGATACGGGATTTTGCCCGACTCGTCCTGACCAGGGACAACCAGTCCCTTCGCGGTTTCTGCTTAGGCGAGGTGATTATTTCCACAACATCGCCGTTTTGCAGTTTGTACTTCAAGGGCACTATCTTTCCGTTGACCTTGGCCCCTACGCAGTTGTTACCAACTTCTGTATGGATTGTATAGGCAAAGTCGAGAGGCGTGCTGCCCTGGGGAAATTCCTTCACTTCGCCATTGGGTGTCAGGGCATAGACATCCGGTTCAAAAAGCTCCCCCCTGACAGAATCGAGAAACTCCTTCGGATCCTTGAGTTCCTGCAGCCACTTTACCAGCTGCTTCAACCCCTTGAAGACCTTGGCATCCTCCTTACTGATTGCCTGGCCTTCCTTGTAAGCCCAATGCGCTGCAACACCCTCCTGGGCCACTCTGTCCATTTCTTGGGTACGGATCTGGACCTCCATGAATTCACCGTAGGGCCCGATGACAGTGGTATGCATGGACTGGTAATTGTTGGCCTTGGGCGTGCTGATAAAATCCTTTATCCTGCCCGGTACCGGTGGCCAGTTTGCATGTACAACCCCGAGAGCTTCATAGCATTCCTGCACCGAATTAACGATAATCCTGAAAGCAACCTTGTCGTAAACCTTTTCAAGGGGGATATTCTGGGCAATTATTTTCTTATATATACTGTAAAGGTGCTTAGGGCGGCCGATAATCATGCAGTCTGTCAGGTTTACCTCGGCAAGTTTCCGGTGCAGGATGGCGATGACTTCCTTGACATAATTCTCCCTGTCAGCCGTGGAACTTTCAATTCTGGCAGTCAAATCCGCAAACTCATCCGGAAAGAGAAATTTAAAAGCAAGATCCTCAAGCTCCCGTTTCATCCAGTCGATACCAAGCCGACTGGCAAGGGGAGCATAAAGTTCCAGGGTTTCCTGGGCCAGTTCCATCCTCTGCTCCCTGTCTTGCAGGATAAAGGAACGCATATCATGCAGCCGGTCGGCAAGTTTGACCAGCAGAACCCTGATATCAGCTGCCATGGCCAACAGCAACTTTCTGACATTTTCCGCCTGGTACGTCAGCTTGCTGTTGAATTGCACATTGGTTATTCTCGTCGCACCCCGGACAATATTGGCAACGTCTTTGCCAAAATCCTCTTCAAGCTTCTTTATGCTGAGCTCCGAGTCCTGCTTCAACACGCCATGCAACAGGCCAGAAATAACGGTCTGCAGATCGAGCTTCATGCCTACCAGGATTTCTGTGACGCAAAGCAGGTGCAAGATATACGGCTCCCCTGATGTGGGATGTACCTGGTCTGCATGCACCTTCTCAGCAAAGAGATAAGCCTTTTCCAGGGGTTCAAGGTCTACATCCAGAAGGTAGTTCTGGGCAGCTTCTTTTATGGCGCTGAAGTCAGTCATTAAGACAGAGGGGGCAATTATTTATGGATCTTTTAGAATTCCCGGCTAGCCTTCATTTCATCCCGGATCGCGCTGACAACCTCTCTTGCAGCTTTTTCAGGTGACAGGCTTTGTGTCAGGCCATCCACCCGTCTGCGGATCTCCACCTCGCCTTCCTGGGCATAGCGTTTGCCGATGGTAATACGGTACGGGATACCGATGAGGTCAGCATCCTTGAACTTGATACCGGGACGTTCGTCACGATCATCCAGTAAAACCTCGAGCCCCTCATCCTGCAATTGCCTGTAGAAAGACTCGGCAGCCCGCGTTATTTCAGGGGTCTTGGGATCAAGGTTCAAAATTATGGCCTGGAACGGGGCTAAGGGCAAAGGAAAAATAATGCCCTGTTCGTCATGGTTCTGTTCTATCGCAGCGGCAACGGTTCTGCTTACACCTATGCCGTAGCAGCCCATGATGAAATTTTTTTCCTCGCTGTCGCTGTCCTGGAAGGTGGCTTTAAGCGCCTTGCTGTAGCTGTCCCCCAGCTTGAAAATGTGACCTACCTCAATACCCTTGGTCAACTCGAGATCACCGCCGCAAGCAGGACACCTGTCCTCCTCGGTGACCTGACGGAGATCAGCAACTTGAAAAACCCTGAAATCCCTGGGGAGATTAGCATTCTGCAAATGGTGATTCTTTTCATTGGCGCCGACGGTGAAATTTACCATGGCTGCGACCTCCTGGTCTGCTGCCACAGGTATCTCAAGTCCCACAGGTCCAAGGTAACCGCTGGGTACGCCTGTTATATCAAACACCTGCTTCTCATCAGCCAGTTCAACATCCACTGCGCCTAACATATTCTTGAGCTTTACGGGCTGCACCTCATGGTCACCCCGGACCAATACGGCGACCGGATCACCGTCTGCAAGGTAGACCATGGTCTTGACAAGTTTCCTGGGTGAGATGCCCAGAAAATCGCAAACCACCCCAACTTTTTTCTTGCCGGGTGTTTCAACTTTTTGCAGGGGCAGCAATTCGATTTCTTCTCCGGTTTTTTCAGACGGCTGTACTGCGGCCTTCTCCATATTGGCGGCATAGCTGCAGTTCTTGCAGATTACCAGGGTATCCTCGCCGGTATCGGCAAGCACCATGAACTCATGGGAAAAACTGCCGCCAATGGTTCCCGTATCAGCCTCAACAGCCCTATAGGCAAGACCGCACCGTTTAAATATACGCTGATAGGCATCGTACATTTTCTGATAGGTAGCTTCTGCCCCTTGTTCTGTAGCATCAAAACTGTAACCGTCCTTCATGATGAACTCACGGCCCCGCATGAGCCCGAAGCGCGGCCTGATCTCGTCCCTGAACTTGGTCTGGATCTGGTAGAGATTGACCGGCAGGTTCCGGTACGAATGGATCTCACGGCGCACCAGGTCGGTTATAACCTCCTCATGGGTAGGCCCGAGACAACTCTCCCTGTCATGCCGGTCTGTGAAGCGCAACAGTTCCGGTCCATATTTTTCCCAGCGCCCTGACTCCTTCCAGAGATCAGCAGGCTGTACCATGGGCATGAGCAGTTCCTGGGCACCCGCCCTGTTCATCTCCTCGCGCACAATCTGTTCAACCTTGCGGATGGCGGCAAGCCCCAAAGGCAGATACGTATATACCCCTGACGCAAGCTTGCGGATAAAACCAGCCCGCAGCAGGAGGCGATGGCTCACCACCTCCGCCTCTGTTGGGGTTTCTTTCAAGGTAGGCAACAGCAGTTCTGAATAGCGCATGATATGTATCCTATTCCCTTGACAAATAATTCTATTCTTTTTCCTTAGCCAGCCTATCGACTTCTTTGAGGAAAACCTCCAGCAGCTCTTTCTCAGCCACTTTTTTATAGAGCTTACCCTTCTTGAAAATTATTCCAACCCCTTTGCCTCCCGCAACACCGATATCCGCCTCTTTTGCCTCACCCGGACCGTTAACAACACAGCCCATAACAGCTATTTTCAGGGGAGTATCCATTGTCTGGATAAACCGTTCCACTTCATCTGCCAGGTTGAACAGGTTGACCTGGCAGCGCCCACATGTCGGGCAGGAAATGAGCTCCGGTCCGCGGTGCCTGATATCCAACGCACGCAGGATTTCGTACCCTACCCGGACTTCCTCCGCGGGGTCCCGCGTCAGGGATATACGGAAGGTGTCCCCTATACCTCCATGGAGAAGGATGCCGAGGGCTACGCTGGATTTGACCGTACCGGCAATCAGTCCCCCGGCTTCGGTCACACCCAGGTGGAAAGGATAATCACAGCGTACAGCTAGATGCCGGTAAGACTCCACCGTGGTCAAGGGATCAGAAGACTTGATGGAAATCTTTATTTCGTAGAATCCCAGCTTTTCCAGCAGCTCAATATTGCGTAAAGCGCTTTCCGTCAAGGCTTCGGGGGTCGGATGACCATGCTTCTTCAATAAATCCTTTTCCAGGGAACCGCTGTTTACCCCGACCCGTATGGGAACTTTGTGAGCTTTTGCCGCATCAACCACCTTTGCCAGTTTTCTGGGCCCACCTATATTACCGGGGTTGATCCTGATGGCTTGGGCTCCATTTTCCATGCTGGCAACAGCCAAGCGATGATCAAAATGAATGTCAGCAATAAGCGGAATATGTATCTGGTCCCGGATAGATTGCAGAGCAAAAGCCGCTTCCATGTCTACCACAGCAAGCCGGATCAGTTCGCAGCCAGCAGCCTCCAAGCGCTCTATCTGGGCGACAGTTTCCTCCACCTGGCGGGTGTCAGTATTGGTCATGGACTGCACCGTGATGGGAGCGTCTCCACCCACCGCAACTGTGCCGACCATGATCTGTTTAGTTTTGCGCCGTTTGATCATCACAAGGGTTCAAGGGTTCAGGGGTTCAAGGGTTCAAGGGTTCAAGGGTTCAAGGGTTCAAGGGTTCAAGGGTTCAAGGGTTCAAGGGTTCAAGGGTTCAAGGGTTCAAGGGTTCGGGTTCAAGGGTTCAAGGGTTCAAGGGTTCAAGGAAGAGAGTTTAATTCAGGAATTCATATTACAAGAACTTTTTATGCAATATTGTATTATTATCCGACGCAAAGCATCCAGTAATCGAGTCCCGGTTTATTTTAGTCTTTAGCCTTTAACCTTGTGCCTCTATGCCATGCTCTCTAATTCATCATTCTGCATTCTGATTCTTCATTTCCCTAAATGCAGTTCAGCCTCCGAAGGCCTAATATATAACGGTTCTGATGAGGCTGGATCAAGAAAGACATTCTGCTGCCATTTTTCCACTGCCAGCATTCCGATGGTTGCAGCCCTTGGGAAATATGCCCCTGATGGCGGCACTCGCAGGAGGTCTGCAAGTCTGTCCCGGAAAACATCATTATAAACTGCCGCACCATCTCCAAGCACTACTACCGGCTCCTCGATCCTTTCGCACAGCGCTTCAGGACTTATAACCCACCATTTTTCCTGAAGTCTGGGGATTCCCTGCTCATCACAACGGTAAAAACCGCCGTAAACCTCTTTCTTCCTGGCATCCAGCACAGGGCATATCAGAATCTTCCCGACAGCAAAGAGCTGCGCTGCCAGGCCGTCCAGGGTGCCAACCCCGATAAGTTTTGCTCCCGCAGCCATTGCAAGACCTTTTGCCGTTGCCAGTCCAATTCTTAAACCGGTGAAACTTCCCGGTCCCAGGCTAACTGCCACTGCGTCAATTGCCGACCAGTCCAGGCCGGTCTCCTGCAGCACCCAGTCAATTCCTGCCAACAGCCTGCGGGAATGTGTCTCGCCTGTCTGCAAGGAAAATTCAGCCAGGCATTTATCATCTGCTACAAGGGCGATGGAACCGCACATGGTGGCTGTCTCCACGGCCAGTATTACAGGCCCGCACACCCCCTTCATCTCTTTCTTTATAATATGAGCCAGGCTCACTTGCCAACTCCCTAAATTTTCTAAGAAACATCTAAAACATACTGTTCTGATAAAGGCCATTTCACGCAGCCGAGCAGCGCAGAAAAGAACGAAAAAACGATTCGGCGGAGCAACCTTTTAAGGGGCTAAGGGCTTTTCCGAAACATACGTTCTTTTTGAGCAGTAGCCCTCAAGGGGGCATAAACTTCGGGTATTCCGCTGAAAGCGGAACAAGTGAAAGGCTGTCCTTTCTTTTGCGTTCGTTTTCTTAGACAAGCAAGGCAAATGAACATTTTGAAGTAATTCCCAACATACTGCAAAAGCTGACTAGAAAATCATTATAGCCTTGCTGCATTTTGATAAAAATCAAATAAATTTTCTCACCCACTGAAAACCCTGACCAGGTCATTATAAAAAACAAAGATCATCAAGGTGCCCAGCAAGACCAAACCGATCTGTTGCATTATTTCCATGGTCCGCATGTTAAGGGGTTTGCGCAAAATTGCCTCAACCGAGAAAAAAACGAGATGGCCACCATCAAGGATGGGGATGGGGAGCAGATTCAAGATGCCGAGGTTAACGCTTAGAACCGCCATAAAGTAGAGGAAGTTAACCCAGCCTGCCTCCATTCGTTCTCCGGCTATCTTAGCAATGAGTATCGGGCCGCCCAGTTCCGAAGCCGGCACAACCTTCTGGATTATTTTCACCAATCCCATCACAGTCAGATACATCCAGCTCCATGTCTGACTGATGCCGGCCTGCAAGGCTCTTATGAAACCCACTTTTTCGTAGGTAACCTCTTCAGACCTGGCAATACCTACCATGTACCTTTCTCCGACCTCCTCACCAAAGATGTTCCTTGTCTTTTCCATGCGGGGAGTTACCGCAATCTCAAGAGTCCGGTCATCCCGCAGGACGGTGAGAACAACCTCCCTACCGCCACTGTCCCTTATCAGCATGGAAACATCTTCCCACAGCCTGGTTTCTTTGCCGTCAATGGCAAGTATGGCATCACCTGCCTGCAATCCTGCCTCTGCAGCAGGGGTTTCCTGCCCTACCCCACCAATTGTGGTTGTATCAACCGGCTGAGGCATTCCTGCAACAAGCACAATTAGGAAGAAAATAAACACTGCAAAAATGAGGTTAAATAAGGGACCGCCCGCAACGATTATAAAGCGCTGCCAGACAGGCCGCGTGGCAAAAGAGCGTTTGAGTTCCCCGGGCGAAAGCTTCTCTTCAGCAAGTTCAGCAGGATTTTCCCCGAACATCTTGACATATCCCCCCAGGGGAAACGCGCTGATCAGATATTCCGTCTCGCCATACTGCTTGCTGATGAGTTTCGGTCCAAACCCCAGAGAAAACTTCAGGACTTTCACACCGAAGAACTTGGCCCAGATAAAATGACCAAACTCATGCACAAAAATTAACAAACCAAGGACAATGGCAAATGATATCACGGTATTCATTGTGCTCCAACCTCTATAGTTTTTCTAACGCTCAATGGGCCCAAAGGCCTTGCATCATAACAGGCATCAGCCTGCAGCCATGCTCTTTTTTGCGGTCTCAAGCACCACGGAGGCAGATTCGATCCTGGCCATGCGATCGGCCGCCAGAATTGTTTCAATATCAATATCTTCCATATAATCCACCCGAGCCATGGTTTCTATAACCACATTGGAAATCTCCGGAAATTTTAGTTTTCCCTCGAGAAATGCTGCCACGGCAACCTCATTTGCCGCATTGATTACTGCAGGCATACAGCCCCCAATCCTGCAGGCATCATAAGCAGTTCCCAGAGCAGGGAAACGGCCCGTATCAGGTTGAAGAAAGCTTAAACTGCTGCACTCTGTCAAGTTAAGACGCGAAAGACCGGTTGGCAATCTCTGCGGGTAGGAAAGAGCATAGCTGATGGGCACCCGCATATCCGGTATGCCGAGCTGCGCCACCACCGAACCATCGACATACTCAACAAGTGAATGGACAATGCTCTGGGGGTGCACCAGCACCTCGATCTTCTCAAGGGGGACATCAAAAAGCCAGTGTGCCTCGATGACCTCAAGCCCTTTATTCATCAATGTTGCCGAATCAATGGAGATCTTACGCCCCATGTCCCAGTTGGGGTGGAGCAGGGCCTGTTCGGGTGTAACCTGCCAGAGACTTTCTTTATCAAGTTTTAAAAATGGCCCGCCCGAGGCTGTTAGGATAATGCGGGCAACATCCTCTTTACGCCCGGCTTCAAGAGCTTGGGCTATTGCACTGTGCTCGCTGTCAACCGGTAAGAGTCGTACTCCGTATTTCTTTACTTCTTCCATAATAACCCGGCCTGCCATGACAAGAGTCTCCTTGTTGGCCAGGGCAATATCCTTTCCAGCCCTGACGGCAGCAACTGTGGGCAGCAGCCCGGCTGCCCCCACTATGGCAGAAACAACCATATCCGCCTCCGGCAGAGAGGCCACCTGTTCATTGCCCTCACCACCCCAGACTATTTCCGTCCCGCCGGCAGCAGGTCCAAGCGCTTTGAGTTTCTCCGCCGTCGCCTCGTCGGCAACAGAGACCACAAGGGGAGAAAATGTCTCAATCTGCTCCCGAAGAAGCTCAATGTTCCAGCCCGCTGCCAGGCCAACCACTGTAAAATAACCTGGAAAGCCTGCAACAACGTTGAGAACATTCCTGCCGATGGAGCCTGTGGAACCGAGTATGGAAATTTTTTTATTCTTCATAAATCACGGTAATACAAATATAAGTAACTATCTATTCTGCGGCAGACTAAAATTGGACCTTTCCACAACCTTTCTGCGGGAGATTTGTGTGACGGTCAAGACTATTATGTCGCGTTACTTGAGCAGAACCGTCTGTCCCCAGTAGAGGACATAATACAGTACCGGGGCTGTAAGAAGAAGACTGTCACAACGGTCCAGCAATCCGCCATGCCCGGGTAATATCTGGCCGGAATCCTTCACTCCTGATACACGTTTGATAAGTGATTCCATCAGGTCTCCAAGAATTCCTATAATGCTTAAAATCGCGCTGAGGAGTCCAATCGCGACAAGATTGGTATCCTCGAATACAATTGCAGCCACGACCAGTCCGCCAAGCAAGCCGCCGAGAACACCACCCACCGCTCCGGCCCGTGTCTTTCCAGGACTTAAAGCCGGGTACAACTTTACCTTGCCAAGCAATCGCCCTACATAGTATGCGCCGGTATCAGAAAATACGGTAACAGCCGTCAGAAACAGCAACCAATAAATTCCCCGGGGAAATGACCGCAACAGGATCAGGTGGGCGCTACAGAAACCTATATAAAAAATGCCTAACCAGTTCCGTGCTATAAAAACCAGCCCATTTCCCAGGGAAGGATATGCAGCAACTGTCAGGATTATCAGTAAGAGCAAGGCCAAAAAGAGGCTCGATGTCAAGGCCCAGATTCCCCACAGGGAGGCGACCAGCATCGGGAAAATCCCAAGGACAATAACCGATGGTATATATTTACGTTCACCTTCCGGGGAACTTATGCGCAGAAACTCGTAAAGTGCCACGCCTCCGCCTGCTGTAATGACAAAGCAGAACAACAGGTAAGGCCCTGCAAACAGCAATAAAAGCCAGGCTATGGCAAGACCTAGGCCTGTGATAACTCTGCCCATCAATCACTCCGCCTGCAATTGTTCGCTGGTTTGGCCGAATCTTCTTTCCCGGTTCTGAAATTCCACAAGAGCTGCAATAAAACTTTCAGCATTGAAATCAGGCCACATGGTTTCAGTAATATAAAGTTCAGCATAAGACAACTGCCACAGAAGAAAATTGCTCAGGCGGTTTTCTCCCCCAGTCCTGATGAGCAGGTCAGGATCCGGCAGGCCGGCGGTATAGAGATGCGAGGCAAAAAGCTGTTCGGAAAAGTCTTCCGGGCCAAACTGGCCGCTGACGCATTTCTCCGCCATGACCCGGGCAGCCCGGACAATTTCGGAACGGCTGCCGTAGCTGAGGGCCAGATTGAGAATGAGTCCCGGTCTCTCTTCGATTTTAAGGGTTGTTTCGTTGATAACCCATGTGAGTGTCTTTTTGACATCTTCCGGCAATTTTTCGATTTCTCCTATACATCGTAGAGAAATATTATTTTCCAGCATGTTTTGCAGTTCGGATTTCAAATAGGTCTTGAGCAGGGTCATGAGCCCCTGCACTTCCCTGGAAGGTCTTTTCCAATTTTCGGTTGAAAAAGCATAAAGGGTGAGAACCTCCAGGTTTAGCTTTCTGGCGGTTCTCACAATATTCTTGACAGATTTGGATCCCGCCTTGTGCCCCATTATTCGCGGCAGATTGCGCTGTTTAGCCCATCTGCCGTTGCCATCCATGATGATAGCGACATGGCGGGGAATCCTTTCCGGATCCAGAACCGGTTCTTCATGCATAACTGATCATTGCACTCTTCAGGTGATGCGCTAAACCTCCATTACTTCACTTTCTTTGTCAGCGGCCACCTTGTCTATCTTTGCTATATAACTGTCTGTCTCTTTCTGGGCCTCATCCTGAAGTTTAAACTGCTCATCTTCTGAGATTTCTTTATTTTTTTTCAGTTTCTTTAAAGTATCTATAGCTTCTCGACGGTGGTTGCGAACAGCGACACGATATTCTTCAGCAACTTTTTTCACAACCTTTACAAACTCCTTGCGCCGCTCTTCAGTCAGCTGAGGGATGTTGATACGGATCACCTTGCCGTCATTTACAGGGGTCACGCCAAGCTCAGATTTCAAAATGGCCTTTTCGATACTTGACATGACCTGAGGATCCCACGGTTGGATAACGATCTGCCTGCTTTCCGGAATAGTAAGGGTGGCCACCTGGTTCAACGGCAGGGAAGAGCCATACGCCTCAACCTTTATCCCATCAAGCAGTGACAATGAGGCCCGACCAGTCCGGATCTTGGTCAATTCATGTTTAAAAGCATCCAGGCTTTTATCCATTTTGTCAGCCATTTCCAGTATAACTTCACTGTTCATCTTACTCTCCTTTAGGTTGATTGCCGGCTTTCATGCCTCCTTGGGTCTTTGTCCTTACAGATCCAGCAACTTCCTAGTGGTGTACCTTCGTGCCCACAGGCTCGCCGCACATTGCTTTTCTGATATTGTCCGGGATTTTCAGGTTGAGCACGATAATCGGTGTATTATTATCCCTGGCCAGTGATATGGCGGCAGTATCCATTACCCTGAGGTTTTTTTTCAGGACATCATTGAATGTCAATGTCGCAAATTTGACTGCATCCGGGTTGGCAAGCGGGTCTTTGTCATAGACACCATCCACCCGGGTTGCCTTGCAAATAAGATCAGCCTCAATCTCCAGGGCCCTGATAACAGCCGCGGTATCAGTGGTAAAATACGGTGTGCCTATCCCGGCAGCACAGATGACCACTCTGCCCTTTTCAAGATGACGTATGGCACGTCGGCGGATATATGGTTCACATACATTTGGCATCGGAAAAGCGGACATTACCCTGGTAACTATGTTGTGACGCTCCATAGCGTCCTGCATTGCCAGGCTGTTGATCACGGTTGCCAGCATTCCCATGTTGTCGGCAGTGGTCCTGTCCATGCCTTTTGAGGCGCCTGCAACCCCCCTGAAAATGTTGCCGGCTCCAATAACCAGGCCAACCTCCAAGCCAAGTTCAACCACCTTTTTTACCTCACCTGCAACATAGCTCAATACATCCGTACTGATGCCGAACTCATTATCTCCCATCAAGGCTTCACCACTGAGCTTCAAAAGAACTCTCTTGTGTTGTGTGACCATAAATTCTTCCTTTACAGAAGACTGCAGGTTAAGTTTTTCTGCTGCAAAAAACCTTTTAGGCCTCCGCACCTACCTGAAAACGGGCAAATCTCTTGATTGTTATATTCTCTCCCATCTTGGCAATCAAGTCATTTAACAGGTCCTGGATGTTCAGGTCCGGGTTCTTGACAAACTTCTGCTCCATCAGGCTGACATCACCGTAAAATTTATCCAGTTTGCCGGAAACCATTTTTTCTGCAATATTTTCCGGCTTTCCTGAATCCATGGCCTGCTTCTTATATATCTCCGCTTCCCTGGCAACAAGGTCTACCGGGATATCTTCGCGCCTGACAGCTATGGGGTTCATAGCTGCCACATGCATGGCAATATCCTTGGCAAAATTCTGGAAGTCATCAGTCTTGGCGACAAAATCCGTTTCACAGTTTACTTCCACCATGACCCCAAGTTTGCCTCCGGCATGGATATAGGTCTGCACAACACCTTCACTGGTGGAGCGGCCAGCTCTTTTCTGAGCGACTGCGAGACCTTTCTGGCGCAGCAGATCAATCGCCTTTTCCATCTCACCATCAGTTTCTCCCAAGGCTTTCTTGCAATCCATCATTCCCGCATTGGTCTTGTCACGGAGTTCTTTAACCATTTGACTTGTAATTTTCACGACTTTTCTCCTTTATAGCATCCTATCTATTATGTTGAAACCTTCATTCTTTTTCATGTTTGCCTTCGAATGATCAGTTACATGTCCTGTTTCAGGAACCATCCCCCTTTCACCAAACAGGATTCTTCCTGGGACTATTGCAGCAGGGTGCTTACCCGTATAACATTCATACGTTCAGGCAAAAAAGCGGCTCCGGGCTCGCACAATACCATGGCATTTTTTCCCTTCCGATGCTGCCACATGATGTGAACCCTTCATGCACAGTGCTTGGCACCTGTATTCCGAGACTATATGAGAAAAAATATCAATCTGTTGGTTGAGGATTATTCCTCTTCGTCCTGGTAGTCTTCAGTTTCCGTTTCCTCAGAAACGTTCTCGGGAGAATCAGCCATTGCCTGCTCAACCATCTCCTCGACAACAGCATCTTTCTCCTTCAACTGGGAACGGCCATCAAGTACAGCATCTGCAAGAGCTGCTGTAATCAACTTGATCGCCCGTATGGCATCATCATTACCAGGGATGATATATGAAATGCCATCCGGATTGCAGTTGGTGTCAGCCAGGGCGATAACAGGGATATTGAGCTTGTTCGCTTCCTTGACAGCGATCTGCTCTTTATTGGGATCAATAACAAAAACCGCGGCAGGCAAACTTCTCATATTCTTGATGCCGCCGATATTTCTCTGGAGCTTGACCCGCTCTTTTTCCATCAGCAGCACTTCCTTCTTGGGAAACTTGTTGATGGAGCCGTCCTCCTGCATTGCTTCAATGCTCTTTAACCGGTCAACTCCCTTTTTAATGGTCTGAAAATTGGTCAGTGTACCGCCCAGCCAACGATGATTGATAAAATACATGCCGCAGCGTTCCGCCTCTTCCATGATAATGGCCTGGGCCTGACGCTTCGTCCCTACAAAAAGGACATAACCGCCTCTGGAAGTTTCATTGATAACATAATCATAAGCTTTCCTGAACATTCTTATGGTCTTGTCCAGGTTGATAATATAAATTCCGTTTCGCGGCGCAAAAATGTAAGGCTTCATTTTGGGATTCCAGCGCCGTGTCTGATGACCGAAATGCAACCCGGCCTCAAGCATTTGCTTCATTGTAATTCCTGACATACTTTTTCCTCCGATTTTGGTTTTTTCCTCCACCCATTTGCCCCGCCCCGTAATGGGGGACCGAGGGGTCTCATCCTGCGATAGGGTGTGCGTATTGAGAAGCGAGCAGAGCTTCCTGAATTTACGGGCCCGATGGCCAAATCAACATAAAACGTGTTTATATACCATTTGTAATGTAATTATGCAAATGAATCTCAACCCTTTCACAACGGTTATATCATCTGCGGATAAGGCTGCCCGCCCCTGCCAGGATATGCTTGAGCCATTCAAAACCGAATTTCAGCAATGCCTCGTCATCATCGTCCAAAATCCTGCGCTGGCTGCTTACAAGTTTAAACTGTTCCAGGAGCCTGCCTTCTTCGGCAAATTTGCGGAAACCGTCAATATTATAACAAACCATAAAGGCCACCTGCTGCCTTGGCCCTCCTGCCCCTTCCCCCTGCCAGGGATTTGTTGCAAACAGGGTGTCGATTTCAGCCCAGAGGTCATTGACTGCATTATAGTGCTGGATATTCTGGTCTTTAATCCAGGTTTTTACAGTCCATTCATTAGCCTCCCGGTGACCAAGACAGTAAGAATGGTGAGTAATGAAGTAATATTCTTCAGGCCTTCCCCGGCTTGGTCTCCGGTCAACTGCACGCTCCAGTGGATAGGTCCTGCATGCTGTGGGGCGGTCCGTGTATACGGTACACCCCTCTTTATCCAGAAAAGGGCAGGTCTGTTCCTCATTTTCTGCCATTTTGAGCATTACGGCCGGGAAGAAGGGATGACTGGAAGGCCCCAGCTTGGTATGACGCCGCATGAACTCCTCGGAAGATATGGATAGCCGGTTCTTCAACCTGATAATATCATAGGGGTACAGTATGAGATCCAGTTTCCTACAGCAGGACATGTAACATTCCACATCTGGTCCGCAGAGAAAATGAAAAACAGAATTTCCCAGTGGTTCCATGCCCTCGGGAAACTCTTTGTTTATGTCATCTGTTTTGGTCATGATACTATTGAGTACTTTGGTATCTAATTAACTGAGTTAATTTTTTAACTTAATTCTTCCTTTCATACAGAAAATGTGGAATGGTATTGGGTCTGAATTTCCCAGCATTTCTCTCCTGTATTTTTGCCATATCACGCAGCCGAGCAGCCCCCCTCAGGGGGTATAAACTTCGGGCAGGTCGGCTTGTGCGTGACCAAGTGAAAGGCTTCCTTTTCTTTGGTTCGTTTCTTTGCACCCTTAAAGGGCATAAAGGCAAGCAAAGAAAAGGAACTGATAAAACAGCAAAACCGGCATGAAAGTTGTTCATACCGGTTTTGCTGGGGCAATATGGAGAGACTGAAAAAGCTGTTCGGTTCAATTAGTGGCAGTTTCTGTATTTTCAGAAAAGTTGACCAGTTCGATAATGGCCATAGGCGCAGCATCACCAGCTCTGCTGCCGGTCCGTATAATACGCGTATAACCACCGTTCCGGTCCATGTAGTCTTCTTTCAGTTTGGTAAAAAGCTTATCCACGGCCTTCTTGTTTCGAACCACGGCAAGGACCTGTCTCCTGGCATGCAGGTCTCCCCTTTTTGCCAGGGTTATCATTTTATCAGCCAGCCTTTTCAACTCCTTTGCTTTCGGGGTTGTCGTGACAATCCTCTCATGCTCAAGGAGAGAAGTTACCATATTTCTCATCATGGCCTGCTGGTGTGAACTGGTACGGCCCAGCCTTCTTCCGGCTTTTCTATGTCTCATCGGTATACACCTCGTTTAAAAGTTCTCGTCTTCCGCTTTTGCCAGTAATGGCGCAGGTGGCTCCCAATCTTCAATCTTCATACCGAGAGAGAGATCCATCTCTTCCAGGAGCTGCTTGATCTCGTTTAAGGATTTGCGGCCAAAGTTCTTGGTCTTAAGCATCTCGGCCTCGGTCCTCTGCACCAATTCCCCGATATACGTGATATTGGCATTCTTCAGACAGTTGGCTGAGCGGACTGAGAGTTCCAGGTCCTCTACAGTGCGGTAGAGGTTTTCATTTCTTGGCGACTCTTCGCCTTCATCGATTTCCTCAATTTCAGGCTCCGCCTTTTCTTCATCAAAATTGATGAAAATCGTCATGTGCTCCTTTAGAATCTTCGCCGCATATGCCAGCGCGTTTTCAGGTTTGACACTTCCATCAGTATGAATTTCAAGTGTCAACTTGTCATAGTCTGTCTGTTGACCGACTCGAGCCTGGGTTACAATATACTGCACTTTTTTGACAGGGGTGAAGATGGAATCAATGGGGATAACCCCAATGGGCTGATCATCCGTCTTGTTCATCTCTGCCGGTCTGTACCCTTTGCCCCATTTAACTTCAAGCTCAGCCGTAAACTTCCCATTCCCGGTTATGGTGCAGATATGCTGCTCCGGGTTCATGATCTCCACGGATCCGTCAGAAATAATATCAGCTGCAGTTACAGGACCTTTTCCCTTCTTTTCAATGCGGACCGTTTTGCCCTCGGCCGTGTTCAATTTGAGGCGCACTTCCTTAAGGTTCAGGATGATTTCTGTCACATCCTCAAGAACTCCTGGGATGGCTGTAAATTCATGCAATGCTCCATCAATTCGCAATGAGGTAATTGCCGCGCCCTGAATGGATGAGAGAAGAATTCTGCGCAGGGAATTACCGATGGTAGTCGCAAATCCGCGCTCCAGGGGCTGGCAGACAAACTTCCCATACCATTCCGTATGGCTGTCCTTGTCTACCTCCAAACGTTCCGGCTGAATCAGTTCGGACCAGTTTTTATAAAAGGGAGTTTCCTCAATTAAGTTTTCAGTCATGGTAGGTTTTTCCCTTGCGTAATTAATTGTTATTTAGAATAAAGTTCAACTATCAACTGTTCTTGGACCGGCATCGTGATTTCATGTCGCTCCGGCATGGCCTTCACGGTTCCCTGCAAATTGTCCTTATCAAGATCAAGCCAGCTTGGTACTCCACGCCGTGCCACTGCATCAAGGCTTTCATTTATGGCCTGGTTCTTCTTGCTTCTTTCCTTCAGGGTGATCACATCACCAACTGAAACGAGGTAAGACGGAATATTTACCTTTTTGCCATTGATGAGTATGTGATTATGCCGAACAACCTGACGGGCCTGCACTCTTGAATTGGCAAAACCAAGTCGGAACAGGGTATTGTCTAGCCTCCTTTCCAGAAGCATCAGGAGATTTTCACCGGTAACCCCCTTGCCTGACTCCGCCATCTCAAAATATCTTCTAAATTGCCCTTCAAGCATGCCGTATATGCGCTTTACTTTCTGTTTCTCGCGTAACTGCACTGCATAGTCAGAAACCTTGCGAAAACGCATCTGACCATGTTGGCCCGGGGCATAGGCACGCCTTTCGAAGGAACATTTATCCGAATAGCATCTATCCCCCTTGAGAAAAAGTTTCAGGTTCTCGCGTCTGCATTGCCTGCAGGATGCACCAGTATATCTTGCCAATTTAAACCTCCATTAAGACTCTAATTAATCCAGAACAAATAGGATGAATCGTTTGCTGCTAAACTCTTCGCCGCTTGGGCGGCTTACAACCATTATGGGGCAACGGAGTCACATCAGATATCTTGCTTACATCAAAGCCTTCAACCTGCAGCGCTCTCAAGGCAGCCTCACGTCCGGGGCCCGGCCCTTTGACCCTGACCTCCACTCTGCGCATGCCTTGATCCATTGCTTTTTTTGCAGCCTCGGCCACCGCCTTCTGAGCTGCAAACGGGGTGCTTTTCCTTGAACCCTTGAAACCAAGACAGCCGGAGCTGCACCAGGAAATAACGTCACCCTTCTTGTCAGCTATGGTGACTATTGTATTGTTAAAAGTGGACTGTATGTAAACAATACCTTCCGGGATGTTTTTCTTTTCCTTCTTTTTTGTTCTCCCGGCACTTTTCTTCGGATCAGCCATATGTAATTATCTCCCGTGGTGCTTTTCCCCCTGCGGGGTGCATATTCTCTCTTAAATGGATATTTCTGTTACCTGACTATTTTCTCTTAATACCAGCTCCACGGCGCGGGCCCTTGCGGGTCCTTGCATTGGTGCTGGTCCGTTGCCCCCTGCAGGGCAGACCTTTACGGTGACGGAGCCCACGGTAACTTCCGGAATCCATGAGGCGCTTGATGTCCATGGACACTTCACGCCGCCGATCACCTTCTACATGGTATTCCTCTTCGATTATCTTCCTGATCTTTGCAACATCGCCATCGGTCAGGTCGTCGCTGTTCGTATTATATGACAGTTCCGCCTCATCAAGAATCTTACGAGCTGAAGCGCGCCCGATACCATGAATATATGTCAGAGCGATCTCCATGTGCTTTTTCCTAGGTAAATCTACACCTGCTATTCTAGCCAAGACTCTATTCCTCCACTTACAGTTTATCAGTAGCCAGGGTAAACGTTATCCCTGGCGCTGTTTGTGTTTTTTGGTTTTACATGAGACCCGGACTACGCCTTTTCTCTTGTATACTTTACAATCACTGCACATTTTTTTTACCGAAGCTCTTACTTTCATCACATCACCTGTATTGCAAAATCATCACGCTTGTGATCATTCATTTATTTCTTGGAACGAAATGTTATCCTCCCTCGAGTTAAATCATAAGGGGATAATTCAACCGTCACCCTGTCTCCTGGAAGAATTTTAATAAAATGCATCCGCATCTTCCCTGAAATGTGGGCTAGCACTTTATGGCCGTTATCAAGTTCAACCCGAAACATGGCGTTCGGTAAAGGTTCTATAATCGTCCCTTCAACTTGTATGGCCTCTTCCTTTGGCATAGGCGCTCGTCCTTCGTTCGTTTTATAATTTCAAAGCCGTTCGTTGTGGCAACGGCCTCCATTGAGCTCAGGGTCTCTTCCGATAAAGCGGGTTAATATACTACAACCGGCCTAATTTTTACAATTGTTTTTTTCCCGCTCCTTCACGGATGTTGTCACTTAAAATAAGAGGTCCAGACTCTGTTATTGCAATCGAATGCTCAAAATGTGCCGATGGTGACCTATCCTTGGTTATAACCGTCCAGCCATCTTTCAGCACCCTGACCTCATATGTCCCGAGGTTGACCATCGGCTCTATGGCCAGCACCATACCCGCCATGATTCTTGGCGTTCTCTTGTTATCGCTACTGTAGTTGGGCACCTCGGGCCCCTCATGTAAAGCCGCTCCGATACCGTGCCCAACAAACTGCCTTACGACCGAATAGCCGTGTTTTTCTACATGGGCCTGGACAGCAGCTGAAATATCATTAATACGGTTACCTATCCTTGCCTGCTCTATGCCCTTATATAGGGATTCACGCGTAACCCTGATCAGGTCTGCTTTCTTTGCCTCAATTTCACCTATAGCAAGGGTTACGGCGGCATCACCGTAAAATCCTTTATACCTGACGCCGAAATCTATGCTTACGATATCCCCCTCGGCAAGGATCACTTTCCTGGAGGGAATGCCGTGTACCACCTGTTCATTTAGCGAAACACAAAGGCTGCCGGGAAAACCGTGATACCCCTTGAATGCAGAAACCGCATCATGCTGCCTGGCATATTCCTCCGCCCAACTGTCCAGCTTCCAGGTGGATACTCCGGCAACCGCCTTTTCCCTTAGCATGTTAAGGGCTCCAGCAACGATCTGATTTGCCCTCCGCATTATTTCTATCTCAGATGGCGTTTTCAGAATAATCTGTTTTGCAGTTGCTGGTGCGTTGCTCATCTGAGTACCAAGAAAACCTAGCTGCAACGTGGCAGTATAATTAAAGCCTCCTCCTATAAGTCAGACTGGAAAACCGTAATGCCTAGAAATCGCAAAATCAGCGGCGTCCCTTTATTCTGCCTTTTTTCATAAACCCTTCATAATTGCGCATCACCATGTGTGATTCAATCTGCGATATGGTGTCGATTGCTACGCCCACAACGATCAGCAATGCCGTGCCGCCAAAATAAAAGGGCACGTTAAACCTGCTGATCAGTACGGTCGGCATGACACAGATCACACTGACGTAGATGGCACCGATAACAGTCAAGCGGGTCAAAGCCTTATCAATGAAGTCGGCCGTTTTTTTGCCGGGCCGTATACCCGGTATGAAGCCCCCATGTCTTTTCAGGTTTTCTGCAACATCAACAGGGTTGAACGTCACGGCGGTATAGAAAAAACAGAAAAAGACAATAAACCCGACAAAGGGTATATAGTAATAAATGTTCCCTGGGCTCAGTAGGGCCGAAACCCTCTGGATCCAGTCAATTTGGATGAGTCCGCCAATGGTGGCCGGGAACATCATTATGGACGAAGCAAAGATAGGCGGGATAACACCTGCAACATTAATTTTAAGGGGCAGGTGAGAACTCTGCCCGCCATAGACCCTGCGTCCTACCACTCTTTTTGCATATTGAACCGGAATACGCCTCTGGGCTGTCTCAAAAAATATGATGACCCCGACCACCAGAACCATCATAGCCAACAGAAAGACGAGGAAAAGAGCATTCATCTCTCCAGCGGAAACCATCTGGATGGTGTTGCCGACTGCAGCCGGCATGCGCGCCACGATACCGGCAAAAATGATAAGCGAAATACCATTGCCAATGCCACGCTCTGTCATCTGTTCCCCAAGCCACATGATAAAAGCCGTACCGGAAGTCAGGGTTATGATGGTCATGATCTTGAACTGCCAACCGGGAAAAATAACAATGGCTTCGCCGGCAGGACCGCTCATGCCTTCAAGCCCGACGGAGATAAAAAGACTCTGGATCAGGCTCAGACCAACGGTACCGTAACGTGTGTACTGCGTTATCTTGCGGCGGCCGGATTCCCCTTCCTTGGACAATGCCTCCAGTTGCGGAATTACCACGGTCAAGAGCTGAATGATGATCGAGGCGCTGATATACGGCATGATCCCCAGGGCAAAAATGGAGAAATTCTCCAGAGCTCCACCGGAAAACATATTGAACATACCAAACAGCGTCCCGGCATTCTTGGCAAAGAAAGCTGCCAGGGCCTCGCCGTTTATTCCCGGTGTGGGTATCTGTACACCGATACGGTATACCGCGAGCATCAAGAAGGTAAAAAAGAGCCTTCGTCGAAGCTCTGGTAATGCAGCAGTATTCTTGATTCCTCCAAGCATCCGTATTAGCCCTCGACAGTGCCGCCAGCAGCTTCAATCTTCTTTCTGGCGCCCTGGCTGACTTTATCGACAATCACTGTCAGCGATTTACTCAGCTCACCATTGGCCAGCACTTTTACCAGCGTGTCGCTCTTGCCTATCAAGCCAGCCGTGAGCAGGGCTTCACGGTCAACGCGGCTGCCGGACTTAAAAATTTCGAGGTCTCTTACCTGGACAAGGGCATACTCCTTGCGGAAAATATTGTTGAATCCCCGTTTGGGCAGCCTTCTCTGTAACGGCATCTGCCCACCCTCAAATCCAGGGCGGATACCGTATCCCGACCTTGCTTTTGAACCTTTATGACCTCGGGTCGCTGTCCTGCCCCGGCCTGAACCCTGACCGCGGCCAACTCTTTTTCTTTCCCGTTTCGCTCCCTTGTTGGGAGACAGATTGCTTAGGGTCAACATGTAATTATACCTCCTCAACCGTGACCAGGTGCTCCACTTTACGCAGCATCCCCCTGATCTCAGGTGTATCCTTGCGGACTACTGATTTTTCCCGTCTGGTGAGCCCCAGGCCGACTAACGTTGCCCGTATCTTCTTGGTGCTTCCAATCATGCTTTTGGTTAAGGTAACCTTTACTGTTCCAGCCATATCATAACCCATCTGAGATTTAATATTATCTATTGTGCTGCTAGCAAATTACTGTCTGTTATCCGGTCGCGTAAACAATGCATTCCCGGTGTTCTCTCTGCACGCGGCAATATGATCGCTTATGCAAGAATTTTCATCAATCCTCATCCTGTCCTTTGGCGGCAGGTAATTATGCAACTAGTTCTTCTGCGGTTATGCCCCGTAAAGCAGCTACCCGTTCAGCACTTCTTAGCTTGCGCAGGCCATCAAGAGTTGCCTTTACCAGGTTGTGGGGATTATGTGATCCAAGGCATTTGGTCAGAACATTCTGCACTCCTGCCGCTTCGAGCACGGCTCTTACGCCGCCGCCGGCAATTACACCGGTACCCTCGGAAGCCGGCCTCAGCAAAACCGAACCCGCACCATACTTGCCGATAATTTCATGCGGAATGGTTGTATCTGTTAATGAAACCTGCCGCATATCTTTCCGGGCCTTTTCAACACCTTTCCGGATAGCTTCAGGCACCTGGTTGGCCTTGCCCAGGCCATATCCGACCTTGCCATTACCATCACCGATAACCACGATGGCGCTGAAGCTGAAACGTCGGCCACCCTTAACAACCTTTGCCACTCTGTTGATATAGACGATCTTTTCAATCAACTCTGATGCACTGTCGCCTTTTGACCTTGTATATTCCGCCAAAACGTATCTCCCAATTCAAATAATTTAATGGCAACAACTGCCCAACACGTTTGCTGATGCAGTCATTCACTCCTTAGAAAATCAACCCGCCTTCCCTGGCACCTTCAGAAAAGGCCTTCACCCTGCCGTGGTATATGTAGCCGCCGCGGTCAAGAACCACTTTCTCGATACCAGCTGATTTCGCCTTCTCCGCCAGAAGTATTCCCACCTTGTGGGCCAGGGCACATTTTCCCTTAATATCTTCTCCTGAGAGGGACTTGTCCAGCGAAGACATGGAAACAAGGGTGTGCCCCCTGGTATCATCAATGACCTGGGCATAAAAATGCTTGGCACTCTTGTAGACGCGCAGACGTGGCCTTTCTAATGTGCCTGTTATCTTCTTCCTTATACGCTTGATACGCTTCTGTCGTGCTATAACTGTTGAATCTGTCTTTGCCATTTCCTTTTACCTGCTATCCTCGTATGACTCGAGTTGCCTTTTGTCAGCAATATCACTTTTTCGACATTTTATTTCTTCGCTGCAGACTTTCCTACCTTGCGGACGATGTGTTCGTCCTCGTACCGGATGCCTTTTCCCTTGTAGGGTTCCGGTTTCCTGACTTCACGCACCTTTGCAGCAGTTAATCCCAGGAGGTCCTTGTCAATGGATTCAAGCATTACTGTGTTTGTCTTATCCACCATGGTTGCCGAGACGCCGGCAGGCAGCTTAAACTTGACCGGATTGGAATAGCCCACATTAAGGGTGAGGGATGTTCCTTCAACAGCAACACGGTAGCCAACGCCTTCAACGATAAGCTTTTTCTGGAAACCGGTTTCCACGCCTACAACCATGTTATTGATAAGCGAACGGGTCAGCCCTTTCATGGCCATGCTTTTCTTGCTCTCATCCCTGGTTTCAAAAACGAGATTCCCGTCTTCAGTTTTTACAGAGACCTCGGGTCTGATCTCCCGCTCGAGCTTTCCCTTGGGTCCGGTGACAACGACCCTTGCCCCCTGTATATCAACCTTTATCCCGGTTGGTACCGGGATTGGTTTATTTCCTATTCTGGACATTGCAATCCTCCTCTTTCCACCTAATGATGGCCTCTTTTACCAGGCTTCACAAAGAATCTCGCCACCGATACGCAATCGACGAGCCTCGCGGTCGGTTACGATACCCTTGGAAGTCGAGAGAATGGATATCCCCAGGCCACTCAACACCTTCGGGATATCATCAGCCTTCACATATTTCCGCAACCCTGCGTAATCCGTTGATGACCCTTTCATCATGGGGGCCGTACTTCAACTCGATTCTCAGGGTGCCCTGCTTGTTATCCTCGATAACTTGATAATCTCTGATGTAGCCTTCATCACGCAGAACCTTGGCCACACCAACTTTCAGGTTGGACATGGGAACATCTACCGTTTCATATCGAACCATTCCTGCATTTCTTATCCTGGTCAGCATATCTGCCAGGGGATCGCTCATAGACATTTAGCCTGCTCTCCTTGCCAAAAATTTTCCTGTTTTTTCTGCTGCAACTCGTGGGGCGGCAGGAACAATATGCCCTGCCGCTGTCCATGATCAGCATTACCAGCTTGATTTGATGACTCCGGTAATCTCGCCGCGAGAAGCAAGACTTCTGAAACACAAACGGCAAATTCCGAACTTCCTGATAAATGCGCGCGGCCTGCCGCAAAGCGGACACCTGTTATAGCCGCGAACTTGAAATTTTGGTTGCCGCTTATTCTTTGCTACTAGTGATTTCTTAGCCAAATCATCCTCCCTTGGCTGCAATTGTTAATGAGATATCCGGGAATCTTCCTACAATACCCGCATTCAGTCTATTTCCTGAAAGGCATGCCCAAAAGCCGCAGTAAATATCTGCCTTCCTCGTCAGTTTTCGCCGTTGTGGTAATTACCACGTTCAGGCCCCTGATCTTTTCGATCTTGTCGTAGTCGATCTCTGGGAAAATGATCTGCTCTTTAATGCCCATGGCAAAATTGCCCCGCCCATCAAACATCTTCGCCGAAAGACCACGGAAATCCCTGACCCGGGGCAGGGCAATATGCACAAGCTTACCAAAGAAATCCCACATGCGGTCTTTACGCAGAGTAACACGGCAGCCAATGGGCATGCCCTGGCGCAGCTTGAATGTGGCAATGGACTTCTTCGCCTTTGTCACAACCGCCTTCTGACCCGCGATGAGGGTCAACTCCTGGGCTGCCAGGTCTACTGATTTAGGATTCTGCACCCCCTCTCCCAATCCCATGTTCAAAACAATTTTGTCCAGTTTCGGCACTTCCATAACATTCTTATAACCGAATTCCTTCATGAACTGGGGAACACATTCCTTCTGATAATATTCCTGTATTGTAGACATTAAAATAGCCTCCGCTTAGCGTGCTCTCTTTGCTACTTCTTCTTTGTGGGCTCGACACTTTCGGAACATTTCTTGCAGACCCTCACCTTAGAGCCGTCATCAAGAGTCTTCCTGGCCACACGAACCGTGTTTGTGCATTTTGGACAGACAAGCATCAGGTTCGAAACATGGATGGGTGCTTCCTTTTCAACGATCTGACCTTCCTGCCCGGCAGCTCTTGCCTTGGTGTGCCGCTTGATCATGTTGATGCGTTCCACCAGAGCCCTGTCGCTCTTCTTGTATATTTTTAAGATCTTACCGACACGACCTTTATCCTTGCCTGTAATGACCTCAACCTTATCATTCACCTTTAAAAAATTGTTTCCGTGCTGCATTGTATCCGCCTCCTGCCCGTAATTCCAGGCCGGCTCATCATTATTGAATCAATTATAAGACTTCCGGGGCAAGGGAGATGATCTTCATAAATCCCAGTGCCCTTAGTTCCCTTGCAACAGGCCCGAAAATACGGGTACCTATCGGTTCACCGCTACCAGTGAGAAGTACCGCGCCGTTCTCATCAAACTTTACCGAGGTATCATCCCAGCGCTTCAACTCCTTTTTCGTCCTGACTACCACTGCCCGCATCACGTCACCCTTTTTCACTTTCGAATGGGGAATAGCTTCCTTGACGCTTACCACGATGATATCGCCGATCCGGGCATAACGGCGGCGTGTACCACCCAGCACCCTTATGCAGAGCACTTTCTTTGCTCCGGAGTTATCAGCTACATTCAGTATTGTTTCCGTCTGTATCATAATATCACCAATCAACCAGTCGGTTGTTTCTCTCTGTTCCCCGGATCAGACAGCCTGTTCCAAAACAGACCGCACACGCCAGCGCTTGTTCTTGCTCAGAGGCTTACATTCTTCAATCAGGACCACATCACCGACCTTGCAGACATTGCCCGGGTCGTCTGCCATATACTTGACTCGCCTGCGGATGAACTTGCCGTAGAGCTTATGCGCAATACGCCGATCAACCTGGACTACGACACTCTTATCCATCTTGTTACTGATCACGGAACCGATTTTTGTCTTACGTGCTATTTTTTTATCACTCATCTGTCATTTTCCATAAATTGTTCTAAAGAAGCTTATGCCTGGGCCTCTATGCCGACTTCTTGGCACTTCTTGCCGTCATTACACGTGCTATATCCCTGCGCACCTGATTGAGTCTGCTGGTATTCTCCAGCTGCCCAACACCGTGCTGGAACTTCAGCTTAAAATAGTCCTCCCGAAGGTCTCGCTCTTTTGCCATGAGTTCCTCTTCGCTCATTTCGCGAAGTTTTTTGCGAAGTTCCTTTACTTTCATAATGTTGTACTCCTTGAGATCACTTTTGTGGCAAACGGCAGCTTATTGCCGGCCAGCGTCAGTGCCTTGACCGCAAGTTCTTCTTCGACACCTGTCAACTCGTAGAGGATGCGCCCGGGCCTGATAACAGCTACCCACTGCTCCGGGCTGCCTTTTCCCTTACCCATCCTAGTCTCTGCAGGTTTCTTGGTCAAAGGCTTATCAGGGAATACTCTGATCCACATCTTGCCGCCACGCTTTACCGTCCTGTTGATGGCAATACGGGCTGCCTCTATCTGCTGCGCAGTCATGCGCCCGCATTCCATAGCTTTCAAGGCAAAGTCGCCGAAGCTGATCGAGGACCCGCGGTAGGCAGTGCCCCTCATGTTGCCTTTCATCTGTTTTCTGTATTTGACTTTTTTCGGACTTAACATGGATATTCCTCAATTTTTATACAATCGTAAAAAACCTCGCATTCAGCAACAGGGCCTAATAAAATTTATAGACTATAGGCGCAACACCTGTCCGCATCGTGCTTTTTATGATGCCGACAATTTTCAGCAGCTATTATGCACCAACGATTAACAGTTGCTCCTGTTCTTTATTATTCCTCTTCCATACCTTCAAGGACTTCACCCTTGAATATCCAGACCTTGACGCCGATAATGCCGTAGGTTGTCTTTGCCTCGGCCAGGCCGTAATCAATGTCGGCACGGAGTGTATGCAGGGGCACTCTGCCTTCGCGATACCATTCCCTTCTGGCCATTTCAGCCCCACCCAGACGTCCGGCGCAGGCAATTTTTATACCCTTGACACCAAAACGCAAAGCGGTGTTAACCGCCTTCTTCATGGCTCGGCGGAAGGCTACACGTCGTTCCAGCTGCATGGCGACATTTTCGGCAACCAGCTGGGCATCGGCTTCAGGCCGGCGCACTTCCTGGATATCTATAACAGATTCCCTATTGGTCAACTTGTCGAGATCCTGTTTCAAGGCTTCAATCTCGACACCCTTTTTGCCGATAATGATTCCAGGCCTGGCGGTGTGGAGTTTTACCCTTACTTTTTCCCCGGTCCTTTCCACATTGATCCTCGCAATACCGGCATGAAAGAGTCTCTCCTTCAGATATTTCTTGATCTTCTGGTCTTCCAACAGATACTTGGCATAACCTTTGTCAGCATACCAGGTAGACTCCCAGCCCCTTGTAATATTGAGCCGCAAACCGATAGGATTAACTTTCTGACCCAAAATCTTCCTCCATTTACTCTATGTTATTTAATAACCATGTATCCAAGAATGCGAGCGTGCCGTTTATTGCTCATCAAGAACCACGGTGATATGGCTTGTTCTCTTCAATATCCTGTTTGCACGCCCCATGGCCCGGGGCCTGATCCTCTTCAGCATCGGGCCGCCGTCAATATAAATTTTCTTTACATACAAAGTATCGACGTCAATTTCCTGGCTCTGGCTTGCATTTGCCACAGCCGACTCGATGACCTTGCGGATAAGCTGCGCTCCCTTCTTGGGCATAAACCGCAGCGTGGTAATTGCCTTATCAACCTCAAGACCACGCACAACATC